>JACCDT011529915.1_pt1 | contig 191840 bp, 173 predicted proteins | sample 7446291 | NCBI WGS metagenome assembly JACCDT01 (sample SAMN15323446, study PRJNA562643) | freshwater metagenome | isolation source: river surface water | place: USA:Blue River Watershed | collected 2017-08-17 | reverse complement strand
GCCGGAACATTAACACTTGGCGCTGATGAAATTACAGGCGCCCAAGCATTAACATTTGCAGGCGATGGTAATATAGCAGTTAGTGGAATAATTGGTACTGGAACCGGGACAATCACAAAAAGTGGTGATGGTACACTTACTTTAACAGGAACAAACACTTATATAGGATCCACATCTGTAACAGCGGGAACTTTAGCACTATCTGGAAGTGGAGTCATAAATAGTTCGTCATCAACAGTAATAGAAAGCGGAGCAATTGTTGATATCAGTGCAGTAACCACAAGCGCAACATTAAATACAGTGTCCGGAGCAGGTAACATTGTTATGGGCATAAATGCCTTAACAGTGAATCAAGGCTCAGATCAGACATTATCTGGAATTATCAGCGGGTCAGGAGATGTTACAAAGTCCGGAACTTCTACATTAACATTATCGGGAACAAACACTTATACAGGATCCACATCTGTTACGGTTGGTGTTTTGAAGGTCCAAAATAGCTCAGCGCTTGGTGGCATTGCGGGAACTGTAACTGTTGCAGATTTTGCTCAACTTCAATTAGAAAATAATATCACAGTTGTCGCTAATCATTTATCGTTAAGTGGAAATGGAATAGGGGAAACAGGAGCTTTGTACAATACATCAGGTGCAAATAGTTATGCTGGTGCAATTACATTAGGTGGGCCAACAACAATTGGATCAAAAGGCGGAGGAACATTAATACTCGACGCTCTTGAAATCACAGGGTCGCAAGCTTTAACATTTGCAGGCGCTGGTACCACAATTGTTAATGGTGTGATCGGAACGGGAACTGGAACAATAACAAAGAGTGGGACCGGAAAACTTACTTTAGCAGGAACAAATACATATAGTGGTACTACAAGTTTAAATGCTGGTAGAATTACACTTGCAGCAAATGCTGGGCTTGGAACATCTGCTTTAACAATGGCAGCAAGTACTGAATTATCTATTGGATCAGGCGTTTCAGCTTCTAATAACATTACATTTAGTGGCGCTGAAACATTAGAGGTTTCTTCAGGAGAAACGGGAACCTTATCAGGAATTATTAGTGGAGTTGGTGGATCGTTTACTAAAACAGGCCCTGGTACACTTGTTCTCTCAGGAACAAATACTTATACAGGGGGTACATCAATAAGTGCAGGCCAGATAATTCTTGGTAATAGTAATGGTCTTGGAATAGGCGCCTTGTCCATGACAAATGGCAGCACCCTTATGTTAAATGATGGGATAGTGCTATCAAATATTGTGACAATTGCAGCAGCTGGTACGGGGACTTTTTCTGTGCCCTCCGGAACGGCTGCATTGTCTAGCGCTACTGCAGCAACAAGTGGTATATTATCAAAAGCGGGTAGTGGAATTTTAGTTCTTAGCGGGAATAATCAGCATTCCGGTGGGACGAATTTAACCGCGGGACAGATTACTTTAGCAAATAATAACGGTCTTGGATCTGGAAGTTTATCACTGTCAGGCTCTACAACACTAGCCTTAAATAGTGGAATTTCTGTAACTAACTCTATAGTTGCTAGTGGCACAAATGTGGTACAAGTGAGTTCTGGTACGGGTACTTTATTAGGCGCTGTTAGTGGTAGTGGTCTTTTGCAAAAAACAGGATCTGGAATACTAGTATTATCTAATTCAAATACTTATTCAGGAGGTACATCGATTTTAGCTGGCACATTGAGTATCAGTGATAACAGTAATTTAGGTAACACAAGTGGTGGTGTATTGATTAATGATGCCACTTTGCATAACACAGATACGATCACCTCGGCAAGAACTTATACTCTTACAAATGTGGCTACAATAGACACGGCAAGTCCATATACAATTTCGGGCGAGATAGTGAGCACTGGAAGTTTATTGAAGACTGGCTCAAGTACTTTGGAATTAACAGGATCTAATAGCTATTCTGGTGGTACAACAGTTACTGCAGGTACGCTTTTAGGAAATACAACAAGTTTAGAAGGTAGCATCGCTAATAATGCTACGGTTACATTTAATCAAGCAAGTAGTGGAACATATGCGAGTGGAATGAGCGGTTCTGGCAATTTGACTAAAACAGGCATTGGTGAACTTATATTTACCGGCAATAGTACCTCTTTTTCAGGCAACACTCAGATTCAGGCAGGCACATTTAAATTAAATGGATCAATTGGTGGAACAACAACTTTAAGTTCAGGCGCGATTATCAGTGGTTCTGGAACGTTTGGCAGTTTGATTAATTCAGGTACAGTGACTCCAGGAAATTCTATTGGAACGCTGCAGGTTATTGGTGATTATACGCAAAGTGCAGATGGTCTTTATACGGTTGAAATTGATTCAAGCGGAAATTCGGATAAAATTGCTGTTACGGGAACTGCGCATTTAAACGGTACTGTAGGACTAACTGCAAATCCTGGATTGTATACTGCGGGGACAACTTTTGAAATCTTAACAGCCGCACTTGTAGATGGTACCTTTGCTCATTTAATTGAAAATGAAGAATTCGATTACAATCTTGTTTATACTTCTACAAATGTTAAAATTTATATTTCCCAGACAGGAGCTTTACTACCAGTTCCACTTTCTTCCCTCACAGGCAATGCAAAAAGTGTAGGGGATTACCTATTTGTTCCCGGTTTTGTTACTTTGAGCGTTGATTTATATAATGTTGAAACAACACTTTTAGGACTTTCACCAGCTCAATTTATTGCGGGCCTTACAAGTATAGCTCCTTCGCAAATAAGCGGACTTCCTATGCTAGAACTTGAAAATAACTCCCGAATGATTGAGAGCTATAAGGCAAGAATCCAAAAATATAAGTACCTTAATTGCTTAAATGGTAACGACACGAAAAAAGAGTTTAAAAGTGAAGTTTGGATTGATCCTATCGGATTTGGTTACCTACAAAGAGGAATAGATGAGCAATACGGATTCCATGCAGATACTTACGGATTCAGCCTTGGCGGCCAAGGTAGAATACTTGATCAGTTTGTAATAGGCGGCGGCGGTAGCTACTCATATTCTCATGTACATTGGTTTGAAGATCAAGGTAGTGCCGATTCTAATGCCTTTTATTTTGGACCATTTTTTGCCTGGCAGCCTAAAAATTTCACACTTGAAACAGCCATGCTTGTCTCTGTTAATTTCTATGATGTAAACCGCAATATTGTTTTCCCAGGTCTTTTTAGGACAGCAACTCATGATGAAACTGCCTGGAATCTCGTTAACAGTATCGATGCAGATTATCGAATTTGTGATCCTAAAAAGAATTTCTTCATTGATCCTTTTGTAAATCTTGTTTTTGTACAATCTTTTCATTCAAGTTTTACAGAAATGGGAGCCAGCAGCCTCAATCTTGACGTTAATAGTAAATATGCAGCTTTCTTTAGATCAAATCTCGGCGTAAATCTTGGTAGAGAACTTTGTATTACACCGAACTTTGCACTAACACCAAGTATACTAGTTAGCTGGATGCAAACAGTCCAATTAACGGATAAAGACTATACTGCAAAACTAGATGCTACAGTAATGCCCTATCCAAACTTTGCCGTATATGGTTACGACACAAACCCAAGTCAACTCAATGTAGGTGCCGGTTTAAGAGCCAAAGTTAAAGATCAAGGCATGATATCTGCCGGGTACTCAGCATCAATTGGACATCATAATATCGTCCAAGAGATCAGGCTTCAATTAGAATGCGCCTTTTAACCCGGTCGCTATTTATAGTGTTTTAAATTTAATACTTGCCTCAAGCTCATTTTTATCTTTTCATCCGGTTGCATCGGGCTTGTAAAAACAAGGTACGGTTTCAGCGCCACATTCGCTTGATAAAAATCTAAAGCAATCTTTTAACCAATATGAAATTTTCAGTTTAAATAACTATAATAGAACGGCTTTAATGCGACCGCGTATTCGTCCACAAAAAGGTTGCAATTTCAGTCTCGAGTAGAAGTAACCGTAACTGACCCCGTAAGCGTAGGTGATTCAGACATACTTGCTCTTCCTAAAAGGAACCTAAACCAGTGGGGCGGCTTTTTAGCATTCCGCTTCTTCATCTGAAAATGGGTCAAATCCTAAATCAGTTATTAATTTTTCCTTTTGGAGTGCAATTGCTTCTGGATACTTTAGCGAAGCTGCTTCTTCTAAATATGAAGGTAATCCAGTATCTAGATATTTAAGAAAAATAGCACGAGGATGATTGTGTTTTTTAACAATTTCATTTATATATTCTTTTGCATATAAATATTTACTTCTGCTAAAGCATTCTAGTGCAGTGGTTAGATTATCAAATATTTTATATTGTCGAATCCCGAATGCTACAAATTTTAAAGGGTTTTCATCTGGGATGTCAGTAGTATCAGGATTTGTAAAGTATAAGAGTACCTGCCCAAGTACATTTCCGCTAGAAGCTAAATCTCGAATTTGATCCATAAAAGGAGCAAAGCAATCTGCTTCATTCTTCAGGATAAAGATTACATCATCTAAAATTTCTTTTACTTCCGTTGAATACTGAAAATAATCTGGATGATCTTTAATAAAATTTACTGTTAAGTAGGCAACAGCTTGCGGAGAAAATGTTTTAAACAGTTCAGAAATTCCAGGAGCTCTGTCTCCCCTGCAACAGTTTAAAAACATTAGATGACGGAGGTGCTTAATTCTTTCATCAATGTCAACTAATCCTGTTGTAATGACAACTTCTCTTAGCATGCGCGGTTCTGATGCATTATAAAAGTCGCAATAAATATGAGTCTCAGGAGGTGGTCTACAAGCATAGAGTCCTCCATTATGAAATATTTCAGAAGACAAAATATTCGCGTAAGGCATTCTTCTTTTGAACGAGGGAGCAAGCACCTCTGAGCTTTTGCAAATGTCTAGCACAATTGCTCCTTCGGGATTTAATTGCGCCAATGCTAGTCTTTCAATTTTTTCTGCTGTAAGATAACCCCTTTCGAATATAATTCCTGCTCCACCACACGCAGCAATGATTAATAATTGAATTTTTCGATCTCCCAGGGGAATCTCGCTAAGTGATTTATCAATATCTCCATCCGCTGAGATCACATGATACACATTGTATTTTCCCTGAATAATCAAACTTTCATACATTAGATGAACTCGTTCTTTGCAATCACCTCTTCCCTCTGCAATTTCCTTAGAGCTAACAATAACTGCTACGCGACTTGGATCAGGGAGACTTTTACAGGCAAAAAAAAGAAAACCATCAAGATAGGGAAGATTATTAAATAATTTGATTGGATTTAGAGACATGTAATCCTTTGATTAGATTGATAGTCAGATTTAAATAAATAATTTATTATAGCAATTATAACACTATAATTAATAAATAGCGTTAGAAATTTAGTCTATGATAGCTTTATCGTGCTTGGTAAAGCGATAGAGGAGAATCGGGATTAGCGTTGCTGGGACGCCAAGATAGAAGGAGATACGAAGACTTGGGCTGAAGACTACCACAAGAAGGCAGGCGATTTGAAGCCAGATTGCAAGTATGGTGAGGTAGGGGAACAAACCGATTTTATAGATGAGTTTTGGGGGATTTTCCATGGCACTGATTTTCCTTCGGAAGCGGAGCTGGGACCAGCAAATAGAGATCCAACAGACGGATCCTGTAAATCCTGAAATAGCAAGCAGGTTTGCGTAGAGTGTGGTTGAATGGAAGAAAGATGAGCTGATAAGTAGGGTCCAGATGCAGACAATTGTTAAAAGTACGCAATAGATGGGTATGCCGTGAGAGGTGATTTTACGTAAGATTTTGGGACCCATATTATGAATGGCTAGGCCATGAAGGGATCTAATCGCCGCATAAAGGCCGCTGTTTGCGCAGGAAAGGGCGCCAGCGATGATCATAAAGTTAAAGAAGTGTGCGTACGAAGTAAGACCGTATTTTTGTAGCGCAAGAGCAAAGACGCTGCCGGAAAGGCTTGCTGATTGCCAGGGAAGAATTACGGCTAGTAGAAAAGTCGGTATTAGGTAAAGGCCAATGATTCTGTAACTTATTGTCCTTAAGGCGCTTGGTATGCTTTTCAAGGGGTCTTCTGACTCAGCAGCTGCAAGGCCTATAATTTCAGACCCTTGAAAATTAGAGAGTAAGATGACCATATTCATAAATAAAATGGCATATCCATTTGGAAAAAACCCTCCATCATGTATAAGATATTCAGTACCAACACCTTTTGGCAATCCATCAGGAATTAGACCAAATACAATTGCGATAGCTAACACGGAAAAGCTAATCAGTAGAAATAGCTTAATTAAAGAGAGCCAAAATTCCAGTTCTCCAAATACAGTTACGTGTGACAGGTTGATCAAAGTAATCAGAATTCCAAAAAGAATAGACCAAAGATACACAGGTATTTCGGGCATATAGGCATGCATGATAATTCCGCCAGCAATGCACTCAGAAGGGATATAGACAATCCAGCTGATCCAATATGACCACCCCACTCCACATGCCCACGAAGGGGAAATATATTTGGCTGAATAGCTTATAAAAGAGCCGTGCATAGGATCGGCTGTCGATAGCTCAGCTAAGCATGCCATCGTTAAGAACATGATTAACCCGCCTAATATATATGCTAGGCAAGCAGCAGGTCCTATCTGGTTTAGAACATAACCAGTTCCTAAAAAATAAGATGAGCCAATAATACCGCCCAAAGCAATTAGGCTAATATGCCTTTTTTTTAGCCCCTTGTGTAGTCCTCTTTCCTCATCCATATAATTAACCACTAGAGTAACAACACTAATTGTGCAAGATAAAATTTTAATTAATTAACTTGCTGGATATTAAGTTGTTATACATATCTGGTTTTTGTAAACAATTGATTTTAAATATATAATTTGATATGATTATCAGATAAACAAAATGAGGTTATTATGGAATCAGTTATATCAGTGGCTAGTCCAGGGACTGTCGGATCTGCAAGCCTACCAGAGAAAGCCGGTAATTCGCACCATAAGATGCCTGAGTGTATTAGAAATATTTTTCAAGCAATTGCGAGATTATTTGCTAGACTTATTCCATCTAGGAAAAGAGAGACACCCCCCATACCCACTATTATACCTCCGGCTGAAGTTAAAGCTCAGCGATCAGAGGAAGAAATAGCTAAAAATAAAGCTCTATTACAGAGTTTAAATGCATACAAAGCTCTACAAGCTAAAACCCCTATTATTGATGCTGAATTAGTAGATCTTGAAAGTAATACTCTTCAATTCATGGTTGGTATTTTTTTTGGTGAACGAACTGAAGTTGTTACAGCTAGAGAAAAAAAAGATAAAAATAACCTATGCATTGAAGCTGCTCAAAAAGCTATTTGTGACCTTCAGGCAAATTTTGATTTTTCCCAAATTGATGTTGAAATACATAGGTTAGAACAATTCATGTTGGAAGTTACGCCTCCTAATCCTGCTGTAGTCGATTTGCCCGAAATAATAGATACTCGTCTTGAATTTGCGAAGTTTCTTACTACGTTGACCGATAAAAATCTAGGGATGGCTGTAGCAATATTTAATAGTTTATTGAAGCACCATGGTGATGATATAGTATCGAAGTTCACCATTGACGGTAGTAGGTACACACTAGAGCTAAAAAATGAGATTGTTGTCTTTATTAAAGATGCTGAGGATACTGTTGAGGGGGCCCTTGTAAGATTTGGCCCTAAAATAGTAGGTGAGTTGGGTGGGGATAAAATTACATTTGCTGAGGGTGTGAAAGTACAGGCTAAAGTGACAATTGGCTATGGTTGGGTCTCACGAAATCTGTTTGTTGAGCCAACTGTAAAAGATTACTCCTTTAATCAAGAGCGTCACATGGTTCGAATTACCGCATATGGTCAATTAGCTGGTATAGGAAAATCAGATACAAAAGAACGTGGGGTAGCGCAAATGTGTGATGATTTTTCTAGGAGTGAAATTGCTGGTCAGAATAATACTTATGATGAAATGGTTCGACGTAGCCTTGTAAGTACTGAATAGCCAAGTTTGAAGAGGTAGGTAAAGCCTGGGGCTTGTAAAAGGATTGCAATCCCTGGGAGGTCGGTTCTTGCAAAGAGGGCTGAGATGGTTTCTGTTCCTGTAAGTACTTTGTTATTTTCGTCGATAGCGTGGATTGTCTCCATAGCCTTTTTATAATTAATTACTTCTGTGTGCTGCTTTATATCTTCTTCTGAGGAGCAACTTGCGTAACACACTTCACCTGTTTGATTTCTTTTTTTGATTTCTTCCATTGTACCTGAACAAAAGGAGCACTGTTTATCAAAAAAGACAGTGAGGAGTTTTTTGATCTCTTCAGGATTTGTATATTTTTCAAATAAGATCAAGAGCTTTCTATTGAGAAGAACAAGTAGTGTTAAAGAGATACTCCAGGCAAAAAAGGCAATAGGAAGGATTTTGGGGAGTGTAAAAATAAGTCCAAGTGTACCACCAAGTAGGAAGGTGAGATCTAAATGGTTGTTTAGTAGAGATAAGGAAGAGTTGAGTGTTAGTCCTAACATCCAAAAAATGAGCGCCGTAGAAAGTGGTATCCCCAGAAATACCTGAAGGAGAGTAAATAGGAGTGCATAAAAAGAAAGAGGCGCGCAAGTAAGAAAGCTTTGCTTATCCAGCTTATAAAAAAGGGCAATCTGAAGGAGGGTATAAAGAACTGTAGTGATTAAGGGGAAATAGCCTAAACAAATAGTAGTTGAGGCTGATACGAAAAGAGCGGCATTAATTATGGCTGATTTTTTTTTCATTTTTTAATTTAATTATTTTATTTTTATGCTACCATTTTATGAGATTAGAGGTGAGAAAAAATGGATAAAGTTGACTTATTAGAAAGATTTTTGCGGTATGTGCAAATTGATACGGAAAGTGATGCGTCATCGCCAACTTGCCCAAGTACCGATAAACAATGGAATTTGATCTATTTTTTAGAACGGGAACTTAAAGAGTTAGGAATAAAAGATGTGCACGTAACTGAATTCGGATATGTACTTGCAACTCTTCCAAGCAACTCAAAGAAAAAGGTTCCCCAAATAGCTTTTTTTGCGCATGTTGATACAGCTGATGCATGCAGAGGTGGAGCAAAACCAATTGTCCACAGAAATTATGATGGAAGGCCAATTATACTTCCAGACGACCCCACCCAAGTTTTGTCACCGGAAAATATCCCCTTATTAAAAGAGAAGATTGGTGAAGATATTATCACTGCATCAGGCGCTACGCTCCTTGGCGCTGATGATAAGGCAGGCGTTGCAATTATTATGAGTATGGTAAGGCACCTAATCAATCACCCTGAAATACTTCATGGTCCCATTCGAATCTGCTTTAATCCAGATGAAGAGATTGGACGTGGGATGGATAAGATAGAGTTAACAGAGCTCAATGCTGAATATGCTTATACACTTGATTCTGAACATGTTGGTCAAATTGATTTCGAAACTTTTAGCGCAGATCAGGCAGTGATTGAAATAGATGGGACTGCCGCGCATCCAGGTTCTGCAAAAGGGCTACTTGTCAATGCACTTAGACTTGCAACAGATGTAATTCAAAAACTGCCCAAAGGAATTTTTCCAGAAGATGTTGAAGGGCGAGAGGGATTTATTCACCCCCTTGAAATCAACGGAACAGCAGAAAAAGCAACCATACGATTTATCTTACGTGATTTTGAGTTAGACGGCTTATCTGAAAAAAGAAGGGTTCTTCAAGCAATTGTAGATGAAATAGGTCCCAAAGCAAAGTTAACTATAAAACCCCAATATCGAAACATGCGCTACTGGCTTGAAAAAGACATGAAGCCCGTTGAATATGCAAGAGAAGCGATAAAAAGGGCTGGTCTAAAAGTGTATTCCGAACCTGTGCGAGGGGGCACCGATGGGTCAAGACTAACCGAAAGAGGGCTGCTTACCCCCAATATTTTTACCGGTTTTCATAATATTCACAGCCCACTAGAATGGGTGAGTCTTCAAGATATGGCACTATCTGTAAAAACCCTAATTCATCTTGTTCAAGTTTGGGAAGAGTCTTAGAAGCTGTTCTAAAACCCTAAAAACAATTTAATTTGTATGTTTTTTTAAATTGAGTCCGTGTCCGAGTCCCTGTGCCGATTTTTTCTTTTTTAGCTCTTCCCGGTATTAATTTCATAACCTTATTGCGCAAAACTTTAAAGGTCAATATAGGCTTTAGCACAGGTTCTTAGTGAGTTAAAATTGATTTGATTGTTTCAGGGAATTGAGTTATTGCGTGTTTTGCTTCGTATCGTATTTGAAGGGCACGCTCGTTTGAATAACGGGCAATACCAGCAGCAAGAATTAAAGTTGGTAAATAAGCAATTATCCCCAAAACAAACAAGCCTATAATTTCTATCGAATAGATAGTTTTCTGCAAAGCAGAAAGATTACTTACTAATCTTGGATTTATATATGTGACCTTCAGTGGATTAAGATTTCTTATCTGCTCTTTTGTTTTTAGGAATCGTATTTTCTCCCTAGATAGATAGTTCACTAAAGAAGAATCAATATGTTCTAGCTTCGAATCTATAAGTTTTACAAGAAAGTTAGGGTTTATTATTTCTTTCACTCTAGTTTCATCGAGCATTGAGAACTGAAGTGGTGTAAAATTAATAGAATGTAGCATTGCAAGTTGATTAATAAGTGTAACATTTGTAATTTTTTGCAAAAGTTGAATTGAGAGAATCGATACTTGCCGATGAGAAAGAGAATTAAGTTTGTTTATAGAAAGTTTTGTAAAAATTTCTTGGGTTTCGATTTGCTGAAGATTTTCTGTTGTTAGCATGTCCAATTGCTCTGAAGTAAGATCAGAGTACCTTCTAAGAGGGAGTCTATTGATGAGAGTTGCATCTGTAATGCTTTGTATTTGAGCGAGGGTTAAATGATTAAATTGTTCAGCAGTACTGCAATGAAGAACCTGAGATAAGGGTAGTTTTTGGAGAGTTACTCGGTCATTGATTTGCTGAATATTTTCGGGTGTTACCACTCCAAGTTGTTCCGAAGTAAGATCAGAGTACCTTCTAAGAGGGAGTCTATTGATGAGAGTTGCATCTGTAATGCTTTGTATTTGAGCGATGGTTAAATGATTAAATTGTTCAGCAGTACTGCAATGAAGAACCTGAGATAAGGGTAGTTTTTGGAGAGTTACTCGGTCATTGATTTGCTGAATATTTTCGGGTGTTACTACTCCAAGTTGTTCCGAAGTAAGATCAGAGTACCTTGTAAGAGGGAGTCTATTGATGAGAGTTGCATCTCTAATGCTTTCTATTTGGGCAGGACTTAAATGATTAAGCTGACTTGCAGAAAGTTTTTGAAGGACTGTTTGATCTTGAATTTGTGTGACTTTAATAGGTTCTAGCATGTCTAGCTGTACTGAAGTAAGTTCAGGATATCTCTCTACGGGTAATTGATTGAGAGTAACACTTTGTACTTGATCTGGTTTTAGATGGCTAAATTGTCTTGGGGAAAGTTTTTGAAGTAGAGCTTGATCCCTGATTTCCTGAATATTTTCGATTGTGAGCATATCTAGTTGTTCAGCAGTAAGATCAGGATAGCGCAAAATGGGAAGTCTGTTGACTATTGAAGGGTTAAACTTTGCTACGGACTCACTATCAGCAGTTGCAAGATAATCAATTGAGAAGAGTTCAATTAGTTCGGGGTGGTTATCAAGCACATAGTTTATGAATTGCTTTATAGGTTTGAAAGAGGTGGTTATTTTAGGAATAATAGATTCGATTTTTTCTTTAGTAATTTGTGTAAAGTTTGAGGCAGTATCAAGGATTTGAATCAGTTTTAAGTCGTTTTGTTTGCAAAGCGCGTGAATAGCAAATTCATTTCGCTCATCTAATTTTCCAAGGTAAATCAGTTGGGGCAACGCAAGTTTTTGAGCGGTCATATTGGGTAGTTTTATTCTTGTTAAGAGAGTAAGGGGAATAAACGGTGCGTAATTTGATGATAATTTTTCTTTATAAAAATTATCGGGTAATTCAAGTTTGATTGATTCAGGCAACCTTTCAAAGATATGAGGAGCTACCAAAAGTAAAAATTCAAGTGACCCTGAAAGAGAAGCGATTTGAACATCTGTTATTTTTTTTATTTGATTTATCGTAAGAAAATGAAATAGCTCTTTTTGTATAAAGGGGACAAATAGTTCAGGGATAGTTGAGTCGATTTGTGGAGCTTTAAGGTGACAACTCAGCTTTGGTTGAATGTAAGGTGCTTGCTCTTTGGTTAGTCTTTGAATAAGTTCTGGTGATTCAATTGTTGCGATACGGGCTTGTGATAAATGAATTAAAAAGTCTGAGTTAAGTGCAATAAGTTGATCGTCAGTTAGATTTGTTAAGATATTTGGTTTGAATTTTCCAGTATCTTGAAGATGTGTTAAATAATCCTGTATCAATTCGGATTTAATAGAAGATATTAAATTTAAGTGCACATGCTGGATTAGGCTTATGTCTTGAATTTCAGAGACTTGAGATGCGGATAAAAACTTGACATAGCTAACATTAAATGTAGCTTTTGAGAGATAAGCAAAATGCCCTGCTGGAATTGAAGTAATACAAGAAGGATTAGTGAGATGCTCAACTTGCTCTAGAGCGATTCCTTTTATAGCTTCAGCAGAAAGAGCTTGTATGCGATCCTTTCCTTTAACAAAGCGTGCTTGGCTTGCAACTAAGTAAGGAATTTGATTGATATGAAGGAAATCGATTTGCTCTTCTGTCTCTAAAAATTGAACTTGAGTTGGATGTAGTGCTAAAATAGAGTATTCTTCCGTAAGTAATCGAACTTCTTCCTTCGACTGCACTGCACGGCTCATTGCAACAGCTCGTAAGACAATTTGATAGTGAGTATCAGCAAGCTCATGCCTCGTCTTAGAAATGTTTAGCATTTTTTCAAATATATTTAATTGTAAAGTAGATCCCGTCATTGCAGTGAATCTCATTAATTTAGTCATAGATTCTTTTTTAATTCGATCTCTTTCATTTTCAGTCATAAATCGATCTGTTATCTCAACGTTTCTTAATAGATAGGACATATCGCCAGCGAGTAAATTGATGAGTATTCGCTCATTTTTCCCCCTTTCATGCTCTTTTGAAAGATAACCAATTCCTGCAATGACTGCTCCGTATTGTGTTGTTAACCAAACTCCTGAATGAGAATTCTCTCTTAAGTATTTTTGAATCCTTTCCCCTTCAAGAGTACTTAGGGCTATGTATCTGTATTGATCAGTTGTACTAATTTGAACAACTAAAATATTTTCAAATTTACGAGCGCAGTCTGAAAAGATGGGGAAATGCAATGGATTTTGATAGGGAGTGCCCTCTTTACCTTTGCGTGGAAAAAGAAAATCTCTAGTTGCATAGAGCTGAGAGTGTTCAAATATACCTGAAAAATCATCACGGTAGATAAGATCAGGTAACATGATTAGCCCTGTTGAAGGAGTTAAGATTTCTGAAAGGTGATAATAATCGTTCCTTGGACGAGTTGGACCCCCAGAGAGATCTCTAGAAGCAGCGTTAAGTGGTTTTGCCTCAAGCTGAAAAAGTTCGATTAGCTTTCTTAATTCAGAGGTAGTTAATGGATCGCCGTAAGCCTCTGTAGTATCAATTCCTTTGTTATATATTTCAAGTTGCCTTTGGATTTCCTGATCAATTTCTACTTCAACTTCAACTTCTCTTTCTTCCTCGACTTCAACTTCAACAGTAAGTTCTGTTCCAATCCCTACTGAAACATCACTTCTTTGTTCAAATGTAACACTCATAGGCATTGTTGTTGGCAAGGACCCTATAATTTCAGGCTGAGATAGAAAATCATTAAATTGTTCGATTTCTAAGTAGGCTTTTTCTTCTAGTATCGCTCGGTCTCTTGAATCAATTTTTGTTAGAGCTAGTAGAAAAGATTTAAATTTATTGTTTACGTAGATTTTAATTTGCTTGACAGCATCTTGTTCAGAAAGAATTGGGCCGTGAAGCTTAAAGAGGTCATTTGATTTTATGAGTATAAGGAAGGATTTTAGGTTTGAAAAAATAGTTTCATGGCGCTTAAGTTGTTCTGAAGAACTTAAATCATCTGTGGTCTTAAGATAGGAAGTAATGATATTTAGAAAAATGGCATCTACTTGCTTTTTCATTGATTGAAACGCTCGATTACCAGCATCTTTTGTTTGTATTGCAATAGAATCGATAGCTAGCGCAACAATAACATGCTTAGTTAGACCTCTTTCTAGAAGAGTTTCAATGGGTAGCGATTCTCCTTCTACTTCAATTTTTGGAAGACGGTCTGCATAGTGCTTAGGAATTGCTATAATTGCACTTTGGTTATATAGATATTTTCGTTGGCGTAAAAAAGTTTGATCGAGTTCGCTCAATCGATTATTATCGATAAGCACAATAGATTCTGAGTTTGGCGGGATAGGGGCATCGGTCCCATAACAATGAGGTTCGTCAAAATAAGTAAATACATCTTCAGGATTGAGTCCGTGCTTTTTGTATTCCTCTGCACATGGAATAGTAATAAAAATTGGCGGTGAGTTAGGCTCAAGCAGAAGTGCAGGGTAATTAGCAGCAGAATCGCCCTGTTTTTTATGGAAGAAAAAAACAGCTTTTATTGGTAAAGACATTGTCTTTATTACATTTAAAATTTCAATTGCTACAGCTAAATTACTTTCTGAATATTTATTGATACCACCAGGATCTGCTAAAGACCGTATCTTATTTGGATGGGGGTGTGCCGATAGAATCGATAAAAGGTATTCCTTCGGAGATGTAGAGGGGAGAATGCTAACAGAGTGCGGCTGTGCTGTATCGATTGTTTTTTTAAGAACCTTGCCGCTTGTGAGAGATGCTGAAGTATCTAACTTTGTCTCTACAATTTTGCGATGAAGAGAGTCAAAAACCCAAGGTGTTCCTGTAAATGTTCGCATTGATTTTAGAAGTTCAATTAAAAAAACCGATGTTGCGCAAAATCTTTCTGGATAGACGCTAATATATCGGTGTGCCGCCCAGGAAATGATTTGTAATTTGTGTTTTGAGCTATGAGTATTAAGATACTCAAGCGCCCTTTTCATTATTTCAGGATTTTCCCGGTCAGATAATTGATAAGTCGTTAGTTCTTTAAACTCTCTTGCGCCAGGTGTTTCATCATAAGGCATTCGATCTGAAACAAATAGCATTGCATCGTCATGAAGCATCGTTGTATAGGATTTAAATAGGTCGATATCAATATTATTTTGAAAGCCTGACATGATGAATTTAATATACGCTTCATATTCATATCCAAATTCAGTTGTTGCAGGGGTATTTGCTGAAATATAAGGGCCCACATATCCCGGTTGATCTGCTTTTTTAATGGGTCCAAATTCAATAAGTCCTGTTGATTGAAAAACAGATGGGATCAGTTCGAGCATAATGTGTTTTGAGAAAGCGATGAAATCAGCGTTTTTCTTTGTTTCTTCTGCTGCTGTAAGACTATGTAGGTATCGAATAAAAGTAAGTTGTCTTGCTGTATTCGAATCATCGGGATTAAAAATTTCTCCATCGCTTGTAGAAAGAGGTATACTTAAAACATATCTTTCAACGTTTGCAGGAATAGCACCAGTGATATATTCAATATAGGCATCTTTGTAGATATGGGGAAGGTATCTCTCCTGAATAAAAAAATCGGCTAGATACCCCCCGATTGCAGGGAGAACTCTTGTTTGATAATCCTTTTCTGAAAGGTGTGCCTGCATGTTTTCTGCTAAACGCACGAGAGAAGCAATTAAAGTCCCATCAGCTGTATATGTTGATTCGCTAAGGATTGAAAGGAGTATTTTATCAATGATATCGGTTAAAGATTTTTCTATTTTAGAGGGCGGGCCCGAAGGGAAATTCACTTCATTTAGAATATCAAGAATAATGTGTGTTTCATCACCGATTGGCTGAGTAGATCCAATGATTGTTAAAATATTTTGTAATAATTTAAATTTTGTCAAAAGGTTTGATCTCGAAGTTTCAAGTCTAAGTGTTAATGAATCGAATTTCTCTTCTAATTCTGATATTTTCTTCGCATTGACTAACTCACTTTTTTTTAGTTCAATTATTTCAGATTGTATGGATTGTATAGTTAAGTGAGCTTTGTCAGGAAATTCAATTAATTCTTTCCAAGTGCTTAAAAACTCTAAGGCTAAAATTTTAATCATCTCTTTTTTTAGAACAAGCGCTTTTGGGGAATCGAATCTCGGACCAAGTTTGATTGTATCTAATAAAAATTCAATATAGACTAGAGTGTCAACAGTAAGTTCTGATCTTGTGAAGTTAAAACTGATAATTTCAATTCCACAGCTTTCTTGTAAGATTTTTTTCATCACTTGAATAAAGCTGATGTATTGAGGGCCTGGAACAATTGCATGAGGAATTTCTCCTTTGAGGATTGCTTCTAGAAGAAGGACTGGAGCTACAAAGCTTGATTTGCCTCCGCCTGCAATCATAGGATAGCAAATAGATTGTAATTCTGTTGCAGAGAGAAGTGCTGCCTCATCCGAAAGTTTTGGATTCAATGTTTTTAAAGCAGCAATCATTTTTATTTGATCTGGCTCTACTCTAGCCATTTTATGTGTCGCAAACTCTAAAGCAAGGAGTGCAGGTTCAGAATTAGGATCGTATTTCATTGATTGTTTCAATGTTTCATCCCAATCTACAATTCCTTGTGGGTTATCTGCTTGTATTGCTTTAGCTGATGAAATTAAGCGACTGCATTGATCATACGCAATTGAAAGAGTCATGTATTCAATTGTTTTGATAAAAATAACCTGAATATCATCACGAGTAAGATGGTCATTACAAGCTTGATAATACATAGAATTTCTTGACACAAAAAGTCGTATCAAGAGGGGAATATCAATGAACTTGCGAGCTTTTGTTGAAAGAAGAAGAAGCTCATCTGCCAGATGGTCTGCTTCTTCAGTACTGATTTTATTAGCAATTTTAAGAAGTTCCTCTTTTTTCTCGGAAAGAACTTGTTTAAGAGTAGTCGCCTCAACTTCAATTTCTTCAATAATTTCGGCAGTATCACTTTTTTTAAGTTCATATGTGTAGGGAGCTTGTAGCCATGTGCTACCGAGTTTGTATCTTTCAAGTATTCTATTCACATTACGTCTCATTAACTTGTAGTATCTAGGTTCAAGCGTACTCATGTCTTCCACACTTTTATCTGACTTTGATAAGGAAAGAAGAGCTTCATAAAGAGGGTCATTTAAAGGTTCTGAATCTATTTTAAGATCAGATTGAGTAATTAAAAATCTTCGGCGAATAGTATCGATAGTACTTTGTATTCTTATGTATTCGAGCGGAAGCTTGCTAGATGTTATCTGTAATAACTGATCCGAATCTGTAAGTAAAGGTATGTGTGGGGGGAGTCCATGGGTGGGTCTTGGAGGAATAGGAGAAAATTCACGAAGTGTTTCTTCGTAGCTTGGATACCATGCAGATGTAATATTAAAGTGACCTAATAGGAGACGTGTATACTGAAGGCCAGGGTTTTTTTCAGGGCGAATTTCTGCAATATCAATAGATTCAGTAATTAAATAGAGATAACCTAAAAGTATTTCTCTTTCTTCTTGAGTGCCCTTATAAATTGTTGCTAGTGCTTTTTTATAAAAAGATTCGGAGTTTTCTAAAAACACCAATTTATCATCATATTTAAACGAATCAAAAATTTCATCAATTTTTTTGTAGTCATCCCGATTCAGTTTTGTTTCTGAAGTTAATTTCATTAAAAGGAGGTTGATATAACGCAAACCAAGATTTATCTCAGGATGCGCTTCATGTCTCTCTAGAAGAGCGCTAAACAAATATAAATATTCTAAAAGAATTTCATTTTCTTGCTTCGTTCCTTGCTGAATAGTTTCCATTGCTTTTTTGTAAAAGAGAGCAGATTTTTCATTAATGACAATCATATCTTCAGGATTTAAAGATGAAAAAATGCGTTCGATCTCACTATAATCTTTACCATCCAGTTTTATGATAGAAGAAGGTAGTTCAGATAAATTTCTTCTTAAAGCAGATATTCTTGGATGTTCGGATCTTCCAATTTTAATTTGGGGAACTGCTTTTCGGGAAATGATTTCTCCTGTTAATAATTCATGTCGTCTGTCGCGAATTCGAATATCATCAATATTTTTCCGTTTCAAAAAATGAATTACTTGAAGTTCCTCTAGGCGCGTGAGAGAAATGCTTGAGTGACCATTATGAAGTTGATTAAGATAATAATTCAAATAGATGTTTTGTAGCTTAACTGAACTTCCCTGGTTAAGCTTAGTTGATAAATGCTCAGAAAAAAGAGCTGCATATAAAGTGACAGTCGATAGATCCGGAGAAGATTCTCTGTTTTCAACTTGATATTTAGCAATTATGTTTAGACGGCGAATAGCCGAACTTGCGAATGTTTCAGAAAAGTTTAGAGCGCGCAATAAAATTAGTGCATGTTTGTATTTTCTTACACCTACGAGTGTGTAAATTACTTGAAGATTCGCGAGGGCAGAGTCAGTACAAATTTTTTTATCAATTAACTCAACTGAAATATAGGAGTGACTTTGACTGGTGAATTTTTTAAAAACCTCTTCTTCGTCAAAGAGATCCCATTTGAGTGTGTGTGGTGAAAGCGCGTAGCGACTTGGATCATGTTTCTTAGAGGCAAATGTATTAATAGGAATAAGAAGTAAGGTTTTTTTAGAATCACTTTTATGGCTAAGCGTTAATATCCCTCCAAAAGTATCAAAAAGAGAATAGGTGTCAATAGGCGATAGATAAAATTCGGGTTTCTTATCGTACTGCCATTTTCCATCTTCTGTGATGGAAAATGTAAGGGTATCTTCTCCTGTTTCATCACAGTATCTAGGCATGACAATTTTAGCTGGATGCCCTGTTGAATCACAGTGAATCATAGTCATTTCAGGCAATTCAAATTGAGATAGGGGTTGCTGAATTAAATCTGAGTCAGATGTCGAAATATGAGCAAGATAACCGCTTGGTTCATGATGCAAGAATCCATCATCCCAGATTGAGTATTCTACTTTTGAATTATGTTTGTTGATGAAATAGATTTTTTTCTTCTCGGGTGTATCTTCTGGCGATCCAAGAAAGTGATGAAAGTCTTTTTGGGCAAGCCATGTTTTGGAAATACTAAAGTCTTTAAGCGCTAGTTTAATAAGAGTATTTGGGATTAACTGACCTTTATCACTTGTTTTTTTCGGTAAATATTCAATCCAGGTTCCTGGAGATACTTCTCTTTGAATAAAAGATTTATAAATAGATTGAGTAATTGTAGAGTTTGGAAAATATGGGTGCGGAGAATTTTCTATAAATGTTCTTTCTACAATACGATAGTTTTCCCCTTCTTTTGTAGTAAAATAGACTCCATCTGATTTGAGATTAAATTCATGGGGTAGATTAGAAAAAAGCGTTTTATAATCTTCTTTTTCCATCATTTTTAACGGATCAACAGCCATGCAAATTCGCATCCCATTTTGAGAGATAAAACCAGTTTCTAAAGAAATTACATACGAATTTCCGTTGCTAGAACTGATTTTAAAATTTCCACTTTGAGCGGGGGTTTCAATAGTTTCAGTTATTGAGACGTCGCCTAATAAAAGCGCAGAATTTTGGAGTGCATCTTGAAATATTGCAGAGTTAAAATTAGAGTAGAAGGTTCCTTCTTTAAGGCGGCTTAGAAGCATTGATACGTGGTGTTCGATATGAGGATATCTGTTGGGGAGAGAAATAATTGTTTTGGATGTATAGATCCGGTCTTCAACTAGGTGGATGAGTTCCTCTTTGCATAAGATGCTACCATGACTAATTCGACTTAAGCATTCATACATGCGATGCCATCGAATTAAAGCCCTTTCGTCAGGAGAAGGTGCTTTCTCTATCCATTTATCAAAATCCATACGAGAGATACGATCATTTAGGCGAGAGAGAAGGAGTTGGATTTGTTCATCTTGTGAATTTAGCGAAAAAAGATAGCTCCGTAATATAATCGCAATTCTTACAAGTGACATGAGACTTTTAACTTGGGGAGTTGAATCTGTAATTCCATAGTCATATAAGCCAAGAAGTTTGTCAAAAAAACTATCTATACTTTTAATGAAATGTGAATCGAGATAATTGAAAATAAGAATCGGAATCGAGTTACCAGATGAATTAAGGATAGACTTAAAGAAAAATGCTTCTAAGGCAAAGATATAATGTGCATTTAGCATAAATTCAGGATTTTCAGTAAGTTCATCAAGCAACTTTATAGTTTGCAGAGAGTTAGAAAGGGTATTGCGACCAAGCCTTGCTAGAGCAACTAGCTCTGTTGTTTTTTCTGCGGGAGATGCAATAGTTTTGTAGTCAATGCAGTCATATTTTGTATATATAGAAGATTTGTGATGTTCTAATAGTCTGGATTCGGATACGCTTTTTAAAGCGATTTGGGTTCTGCGGCTTGCGTAACATGCTGAAGTTAGGTTTGATAAATTAATTTTGGATGGGCCTATATCTACTGGATAAGAAAAGGTGCGGGATCTTCCAGCATTGAAATACTTCATAGCATGGTGAGCAATACAGATCGTAAATGAACTGGAGCAAGGGGGATAAGGAGAATTCGAATATTTTAGATAAAAGTTGAAATTAGGCTCATCAATAGTCGGCATTACAGCATCGTTATGGAACGTATGAAGTAGATGAAGCGATTGAAAAATAATTGAGTAATATGAAAATGGCGTATCCTTTCCGTTTCCTATGTATGAAGATAGAAGTAAGGAGATATCCCCAGGATCAAGTTTTCTTATTTTATTTGTAGCTCTATTAATGGCTACCAAGAAAGCAAGAAGAGATGATTTTTGACTATCCTCTGCAAGTGTTTTAGCACTTATGTCATAATTTGAGATTGTAAAAAGAGCGTTATAAAGGGAGTTATAGGAGAGTGCTCTAGAATCAGATGGGGGCATGCTAAGAAAGCCTTCTGCAATTTCATGTGCATGGTCTAAATCTTGAGGTCTCAAGAAAAAATTATCAAATCTAGTATTCCAACGCGCTGCATCGCATTCGCTTTGTTTAACAAGTTTGTATGTTCCTAAAATAGTATCCACTTTTGGTATTTCTTGCTCATAAGAAATAAAGGGGTTACAGAAGTCTGTTAATCGAATTCCTACATCTATTAATTCAGGATCAATTTCTTCAAGTCTGCGAACTAAAGTGAATATAATTAAAAAAAGCTTGTTTGCAGCATTTGAGTGGTGAACCATAACAGGCGAGTAGGTGTGCGATGCATAAAAGGCAAATTGTTTAAAAATAGACCCCAGAACCCTGACTGAGTGTTCGATTTCTTTTTTCCCCGCTCTTGCAAATAAAGCAATCCAGTAAGGACTGTCAAGAAATGGTGTAGAAACAGACTCAATAAATCGAATGCATTCTCGAACCCTGGCATCGTTATCAATTTTAGGGTTTGCAATCACTTGCTCAAATTCAGAAAGAGAGGATAGAAAATACGAGGGTTCAGCTTTAAGTAATTCGGAATCAAATGGTTTTTCGATACTCTGTTTACCGGTAAAAGGATTAATTGGGGCTAGTGAAGATAGGTGACTTATTTCACAGTGAGTTAACTCAAGCGTAGGTGTATCAGATTTAACTTTGATTTGTCTAAGTGATGCCTTTTTACCAAGTAAAAGTCTGTCTTGCCAGTAATACGTGATTAAAAAGGTTAAGCGTCTTAGCTCAATTGGAATAGCAGGTCCGTACAGTGCATGCGTGGTTTTTTTAAGAAGGTTATTTTGCAAATTTTCGCATGCTGTTTCAAGAATAAAGAGAGTGGATCGATTCTCCGGGGTTCTATGAAAAATTGGGGATTCAATATCTTTTTCTATCTGTTTAAATATGTGATTAAGAGTGAAGAGCTTTAGCAAATAGATCATTTTTTTATAGGTAGGTGGGCTTAAAATCTTCCGTCCATAGGCTAATGGCCCGCTTATACTGCAAGTTTCTGATCGCTGGGGAGTAATTAATCTTTCTTCAAGTAGGAGTGTATCAGGGTTGCTAGAAAGGTTTTGCATATATTGTTGAATTAGAAATCGATAAAATTCTTTGATTAGAGTGTTATTATTTCCAGAGCCATTCCATGCGCAAATACGGTAAAGTGTATGATACAGTTTTTCGTAAGAAATTCCATTAAAGGACAGTCTTGGGTTATATTTGATTTTTTTCCCAATAGTTGCGTGGGCATGGTTTTCTAAACCGTATCCGGCAATGCTACTGTTAAATATAGAGAAATTATAAAGACCATCTTCTTTACAAGTGATTTCAAAAACAACTATATGATTAGAGATAGATGAAAGAAATGAATACGATGTGTCAGTTGTAAGGTTTTCAATTTTATCTATTAATAATGGAAAAGAGATAGGTTCTTTGATTTGATGTAATTTAAGGATAAAATTTTGAATTTCACTGGCTTCAAACTCTGTAAAAAAAGAGGCGGTATATAATAGTTCTAGCCAACTTAATAGAAACGACACCGATTGATAAATTGGATTTGCTTCAAGGTGATTACCATGTAAGATTTCGTCTCCGTGAAGCAATAGAGCTGAGTGAAAATTGTTAAACTCTGGATTCTCTTTAGCAGTATCAAAAACTAAAGAAGCTTGATGCCAAAAGGAAGGGCAGAGAGTTTGGATCGATTCATCCAAACTAACAGAAGCTCTACTAAGATCATGGGCTTCTCTAGCAAGGACTGTCGTGCTTGATAGTTCAGTCTCAAGCATAAGATTTGAGAGGTGAGGCCCGAGTATTTTTTTTTGTAGTTTCCCTTGGTATCTTGAAAGGACTGACTCTTTCCAAATAACATCAGATGCCCCTTTAGGTTCCTCTGAAGGTCCGAATGGAAATCCGGATGGTAATTGAGTTTTGTCTGTCATAATTATAAACTTTTTTATGAAATATGTATTAATTATAAAGGTTTTAGCGATTTATTTCAATTGGCTATTATTTGTTTAAAATAAGTTTTTTGCTAAATAATTAGGTTAAGAACCGAATACCTTTAGAGTAAGGCTATTTTGTAAATTTGTTTTTTATTTTTCTTGGGATCTTAGTGGAATTCGCGTTCATGGAGCCAAAGAGTGGCAATCCATTTTTCGCCGGCAAGGACTGGCTCTCCTCCGTGCATACTTTTTGGGTCGGGATTTCCATCACCCTTTACATTATAGAAAAGGGCAGCTCTTCCTTTTAGCGCTCGAATCTTTAGGGGGGCTCTTGGAAAAAAAGTTTCGCCTCCACTATCCGGAGAATTTAAATAAAGAAGGACTGTAGCAACCCTTTGGCCACCCCGATTAAAATGATGCAATCCACCTGTGGTTTTAGGATCAAAGTAGTCAAAGTGAGGTTTGTACTCAGCAAGTAGTCCGTAATTAAGGACTTGAAGTGATTCGCCATTGCGATCGGGGATCATTGTAATGGCTTCAATTCGTTTTCGTATTGCTTGAATAATGGGGTCTCCCACTTCTGTCAAAAAAGTTCCAAAACTAGTTCTGGCAGAATCAAGAAGGCTATTTGGGGAATTTGGATCAACAACACCACTTCTGATGAGTCTTGGACGAGCCTTTTCAATGATATAGGCACATTCCTTCTCGCTTAAAAAATTTTCGGCTAAATATATTTCCGGAGAGTCTGAAATTTTTTTAAATCCATATCTGCTAATATCCCATTCAATATGAGCAGAGAAGATGTTTAGCCAAAGAGGAAATAGAAAAAAAACTATCTTCATTGTTTTTGCCCTAAAACACTATTTCAACTAATATTACTATTTTCTACTTTGTTTTAGGATCTATTTCATGCGAGTTCTGCTTTTTTTCGCTTTTTCACTTCTGGCAATTTTTGCTGATGAAGCGCAACTAATTGACTCTAAATTTAAATTCATTTCTTATGCGCAAGTTTCGTCTTATGATCCTGGTTTTGGAGTTTCTTTTCGCGCGCAAGAAAAACACACCGGCTTACAAGCTGACCTAAACACTACAATTTCTACTACTTCGTTAGTATTACAAACATCAATTGGCGCACTTTACTATCCAGTTTCACAAATCATTGAAAATCCAAGTTATGGTGGCTTTAATATAGGGGTGAGTTTAGGTCCCTACATCACTGCAAATCAAAACTTAATCACTACAGATTTGTCTATCCCTTATTATGCTGGCTATCAAGGCGAGGTTCTTTTTTTTGATTTTTCCTTAAATAGTATTTTTTCATTCAAACATTATCCTGGCTACGGCGAAATGATTTCTTTTAAAGCTCTAATCCCCACTTTAAAGCTTGGCTTTTGCTTCTAATTCATAATTATTTGTAGCGGTTATTTTTTTAATTTCCTATTGTCCGAATTAAGGGGCCTATTTTTAAGGCTGGGGACTTTGGATGAAAAAAGGGTATAAGATTTTTTTATATGCGCTACTGATTGTAGTTGTTTTAGTTATGGGCATGTTATATTTGACCTCGCTTGATATTGCGGTATTAAATCCGAAAGGATGGGTGGGTCAAAAAGAAAAAGATTTGCTCATTATTTCTACGCTTTTGATGTTAATTGTGGTGATTCCTGTTTTTGTTTTAACAGGTTTTATTGTTTGGAAGTATAGGGCTAGTAATAAAAAATCGGACTATAGACCTGATTGGAATCATAGCACCATAGCTGAAATCATTTGGTGGGGTGTCCCTTGTATTATTATTGTTATTTTGAGCGTTCTAAATTGGATGGCTTGCTATGAATTAGATCCCTTTAGACCACTTGCAAGTGATAAAAAACCGCTTACTATTCAGGTGGTTGCACTCGATTGGAAATGGCTATTTATTTATCCAGATCAAAATATTGCAACCGTTAACTTCATTCAAGTTCCGGTAGATACGCCGATCCATTTTATTATAACTGCAGATGCGCCCATGAACTCATTTTGGATACCGCAATTAGGAGGGCAGATTTTTGCGATGCCAGCCATGAGAACTGAGCTGCATCTCATTGCAAATGAAAAAGGCGATTATAGAGGTGTTTCGGCAAATTTAAGTGGAAGTGGATTTTCTGGGATGGTTTTTATTACGAGAGCAGGTACTGAAGAAGAGTTTGATGATTGGGTAACTAAAGTTCAAAATTCAAGAGAAATTTTAGATTTAAGCACCTATCCGTTACTTGCCGCAAAAAGTCAAAATAATCCAGTTACCTTATATAGATTAGGTTACCCTGGTTTATTTGACTGGATTGTCATGAAGGATATGATGCCTGCTACAAAAGGGGATAAACATGTGGACTAGTTTGATGGGACGGTTAACTCTTGAATCATTTATGCATGGTCCAATAGAAATGTTTGCAGATTTGTTAATGGTTTTTATCGCTGCATATGCTGTTTTTCTTTTGACATACAAGAAGTTATGGAAATGGTTTTGGGATGAGTGGTTAACCTCACTTGATCCAAAAAAAATCGGAATGATGTATTTGTTTGTCGTTATATTAATGCTTCTTAAAGGAGCAATTGATGCGATGATGTTAAGAGCGCAGCAGGCGCTTTCATCTGGCGATTCTATGGGTTATTTAGGCAGTGATCATTTTCAGCAACTGTTTACAGCTCATGGAACTGTGATGATTTTTTTTGTGGGAATGGGAATTATTTTTGGTCTGATTAATTTAATTGTTCCTTTGCAAATAGGAGCTAGAGATGTAGCGTTTCCCTTTTTAAATGCGGTTAGCTTTTGGCTTTTCTTTATGGGCTTTATGCTCTTAAATATTTCCCTAATGGTGGGTGAGTTTTCTGCTGCAGGGTGGGTTTGTTATCCCCCTTTATCAGGGTTAAAGTATAGTCCGGGCGTTGGTGTGGATTATTGGATATGGAGCGTTCAGGTAGCAGGTATAGGTAGCCTTTTTGCAGGAATTAATTTTTTTGTCACTATTTGTAAAATGAGATGTCCTGGCATGACTTTTATGCGCATGCCACTTTTTACATGGACAGCTTTTGCTACGATGACACTTGTAATTTTTGCTTTTCCCATTCTTACCGTAACGATAACCCTACTAGCATTAGATAGATTGCTGGGAATGCATTTTTTTACTTCAGATCTTGGCGGAAATCCCATGATGTATGTAAATTTAATTTGGGCATGGGGTCATCCAGAAGTATATATATTAATATTGCCTGCATTTGGAGTTTATTCTGAAGTTGTGTCTACCTTTTCAGAAAAGCGCTTATTTGGCTATGTTTCAATGGTGTATGCAATTGCAGTGATCACGATTCTTTCCTTTATCGTTTGGTTACATCACTTTTTTACAATGGGAGCTGGAGCTAATGTGAATGCATTTTTTGGCGCCATGACTATGCTTATTGCCATCCCAACAGGTGTCAAAATTTTCAATTGGCTTTTTACTATGTTTAGGGGAAGAGTTCATCTTACATCATCAATGTATTGGTTTTTAGGGTTTGTGATCATATTTACAATAGGAGGAATGGCTGGTATATTGCTTTCAATTGCTCCGGTAGATTTTCAAACACACAATAGTTTGTTTCTCATTGCTCACTTCCATTCAGTGATTATAGGCGGGGTCGTTTTTGGATTTTTTGCTGGATTTACCTATTGGTTTCCCAAATTCACCGGTTTTAAACTCAATGAACGTCTAGGGAAAACAGCATTTTGGTTTTGGTTTATCGGTTTCTTTTTTGCGTTTTTGCCCTTATATGTGTTGGGTCTTATGGGAACTACGAGAAGGCTAAATCATTATGACGCATCAACTGGATGGCAGCCATTTTTTATGGTAGCAGCTTTTGGAGCAGCTCTTGTTGCAATTGGAATTGGAGTCCAAGTACTTCAGATGATTGACAGCATTAAACAAAGGGATCAAAATCGTGATCTTACAGGCGATCCTTGGAATGGTAGAACCTTAGAGTGGGACACAACATCTCCACCACCCTTATATAATTTTGCTGTCCTGCCAGAAGTGCATGAAAGAGATGCATTTTGGGAAATGAAAAAAACTGGTCATACAAAACCTGATCCTAAAGAAATTACCGATATACTCATGCCAAAAAACACTTACATGGGCTTAATTATCGCAATTTTCGCCTTTTTGTTTAGCTTTGGAATCATTTGGCATATTTTATGGATGGTAATTTTAGGAATTCTCGGAGTGATTATTTCCGCAATTATTCACTTATGCGCTGAAGAGTGCGAGTATGTAATACCTAGTGCTGAAGTTAAAAAAATGGAGGATCGTCATGGCGCATGACCACATACAGGAAAATTACGACAAAACGATCTTTGGCTTTTGGGTCTATTTAATGACTGATTGCGTTTTATTCGGTATACTTTTTGCAACCTATGCAGTCTTGCATAATGCAACAGCAGGTGGTCCTTCAGGAAAAGAACTCTTTGATATGCGCTCTGTTCTTGCTGAAACATTAGCTCTTTTAGCAAGCAGCTTTACCTGCACAATGGCTGGTCTTGCGAGCAATAAAGAAAAGAAAAAAGAGACTCTTTTCTGGTTCCTTGTTACCTTTGCTTTGGGTATTACATTCATATCGCTTGAGCTAATTGAATTTCATGGTTTAATAAAAGAGGGGAATGGCTACACAAGAAGCGCCTTTCTCTCCAGTTTCTTTACACTCGTGGGAACTCACGGAACCCATATTTCATTTGGACTTATTTGGATGACCGTCATGATGTGTCAAATACTCTATTTTGGATTTAAGCCCGTTGTCCATAAAAGATTGATGTGTTTAAGAATGTTTTGGCACTTTCTTGATGTTGTTTGGATTTTTATTTACTCAGTCGTTTATTTAATGGGGGCCATATGACACATACACATGTAGGTTTTAAACCCTATTTTTTAGCCTTTTTGTTTTTTATAGCGCTAACCCTCACTTCGTATTTTGTTGTCGTAGATCATTTATTAAGTGGATGGCATGTCATAGCAGTAATTGTTATTTGTGCATTCTTACAAGCAACTTTGCAATTAGGTATTTTTCTTGATTTAATGTTAGAGCCAAAGCCTAGATCGAATCTTCATGTTTTTTCGTTAATGCTCTGCATTTTAGTGATTGTTATTGCCGGAACACTTTGGATCATGTATAGCCTAAATGAGCGCGTGATGATTCCCATGGAGGGTATGTGAAGACTTATTATATGTTGACAAAACCCGGAATTATCATGGGTAATCTCATTACGACTGCTGGCGGTTTTGCTCTTGCTTCAAAAGCTGGGATTAATGTGTTGTTATTTCTTGAAATGCTTATAGGTCTTGGGTTTGTGATTGCTGCAGCATGCATCTGTAATAACTATATAGATAGATTTGCTGACCAAAAAATGGCCCGAACAAAAAATAGAGGCTTTGCAAAAGGGAGCGTCTCTCCTTTAAAAGGGTTGTCATTAGCCTTTCTTCTTGGTATTTCAGGGCTTGTAATCCTGTATTTATTTACTAATCTTTTAGCAACCCTAGTAGCGCTTTCTGGTTTTCTTATTTATGTGGTTGTATATAGTTATGTTAAGTACTATTCTGACTTTGCAACTCTTGTGGGTAGCATCTCAGGAGCTGTTCCCCCAGTTGTTGGCTACTGCGCAGTTAGCAATACCTTAGATTTAGGAGCGATCCTTCTTTTTTCCATCCTAGTTCTTTGGCAAATGCCTCATTTTTATTCCATTGCCATCTACCGATATGACGAGTATTTGGCAGCTTCCATACCTGTACTCCCTATTACAAAAGGAGCTCAAGCAACAAAAATTCAAATGGTTGCGTATATAATTGCCTTTATGGGAGCCACAGCTCTCCTTACCATTCTGGGTTATACCGGATTTACCTACCTTGCCGTAGCGATGGTTTTAGGTGGAAGCTGGCTTGCATTTTCCTTTAAAGGATTTAAGGCTAAAGACGATAAAAAATGGGCTAGAAAAATGTTTGCCATCTCATTATTTGCTATCATTGGTTTTTCAGCTATGCTATTTATTTAATTAGCAATGGATTAAGATTTTTCTACCAATTAATTCCATCATAAATATAACTCAATTTGTAGGTTGGCTCAAATCAACCTAAAAATAAGACAAATAAGCAAAAAAACGAGGTATTTTATGAATAGACAAGAATTTGAAGCAAATTGGAGACAATTGGCGCCGAAGATTACTGCAAAATGGAGCAAAGTAACAGCAGAAGAACTCAATCGCATAGACGGTAAGTACGAACCATTTCTCGGACAACTCCAAAGAAAGTATGCCTATTCCAGAGAACAAGCCGAAAACGAAATCCGAAGTTTTAACACAACACATATAGAAGGCAGTGGAAAAATCGAACAAATCGGTTCATCCTGCGCCCCCTGCAGCGAAAAAAAAGGCCACAAAGAGAAAAAACGAAAAGCAAGTTAGCAATCGGGGGTCAGACGTCACTTGTTCACTGGGGGTCAGACGTCATGTGAACAAGTGACGTCTGACCCCCAATTATTAAACACCTTCTAAGGTAGAAACAATTTCTAGTGCTTTGGGATGATCTAGGAATGCTGCTCGATAAAGATTTTCTTCGTTTGTTGTATCTTGAGTATAGATAAAAAATGCTGCAATTGCATTAGTGTCTGCTAGGCTCTCCAATTCTCTTAGGCCTCTTACTGTATTTGAGGCGATAAAAGTGTCTGCAGCTAGATCAAATTCTTTTTTTATGAGATAAGACTGGGCCTCTAGGTATAGTGCCCAACCATCTTTAAACTCGATCCCTTTAGTTAACATTTCGTCTGACTGACTTTTATCTTTAATTTTTTGATAATATAGATAAAGCAGTTGTCTGCAGCCTTCGTTTATTAGTAGATGTTTTTGTAATATTTTTAAATGTGGTGTAAAGTTCAGCTTTTTACCTAAGGTTTCAATAGCGTATTCTTTTATGTCGAATTTATTTAATACTGATTCGATTAGGAGCTTTGTCATTTCATTTATTTCTATCATCCTAAATAACTCTTTATTCATTGAGTTGAAATAAATTTCTAAGGCAAATTGATTTTTTGCTAAAGCGCTTTCTACAATTTTCGAAAAAAAGTCTTCTCTTAATTTAAGTCTATCGATTTCGCTTAAATCACCTTTAAATAATCCTTCATAGAGGTAGTGAATTCCATCGCATTTTCTACCCATTTTAATTAGCGTTAAACCTAAACATGTTGGTGAAAAACCTTCAGATACCAGCTCGTATTGAACACTGAGCTGTTCTGGAAGAGAATCGGAATATTTAGCTAAATCACTTAAAGCAAAAAGATCACCCATACGCGCATACTTTCTTAAAAGAGATAATGAATTTTCTTTATCTTCTTCAGAAGGTGAGTCATTAAGTGTTAGAAGAGCCTCTTCCATTCTCTCTTTATATTGCACAATATCTAAATCAGAATGCAGTTCTCTCCAGTCTATCCCATCTTCTTTATGAGCAGATAAAGGATAATCCGTTTCATTGACATCAAGATTGTAAATATTAATTTTTAATCTTGGGTCTTCAGGGCTACTTGGAAACAAAATAGCATCAGTAACTCGTGTTTTAGAGCTCCATATATTGGCGCCAGGAAGCATTTCGTGAAATTTTTCATTAAAGTTCACTCCTGCTTTACAGCAGTGAAATAAAATATTTACTCGATCAGAAAGAAAGGAAAGATCAAGTTTGGGAACATCATCTAATCTTAAAACTCCTGAAATCGGATTCTTGGAAAACCAAATTTCTTCTTCGTTACTATGTGCAATAATGATGAGTAAATCAACTTTTTTGATTCCAAGCGAAAGTCTATCAACAGCTTGCTTGATATCTGCATTTTCCATTACAACAAAAAAAAGGTGGTGAGTCTTTGCTGCAGACTTGATGAGTGAGGAAATATTAAAGGTTTTGGGATTCAAAAAACCATCAAAATTATCACTTGATAAAAGGCATACAGCAGAAGGAGCAGCTTCAGGGAGTAATGAACTAGCTTTAATTAAATATTGGTCTATCGTTTTGAAGGTCAATAATTCCATGATGCAATTATTCTACACAAAAATAGAGTTAAATAATAGGTATTTAATATTTTAATCATTCATTTCTTGACCGTTTCTTTTTAAAAAGATATTATGTTATTTTTTTAAAAAAATGAGGCACGTAATGATAGAGTTACTTAAGGATTCTTACTTGGATGCAATAAGGCCACATGGGCTTGGGGCATTTATGAGAATGGTCAGAACAGATAAGAATGACTTTTCAGGCAAATACAATTGTGGGTTAAAAGTTATTTCAAAGTTATTTTCGCCAAGTGTATGGACCCATGTTTCAGGTCCGGGTGGTCATATAACAGTTAAACATAAAATTACAGGTGTTGTGATTGATTTTAGTAATCATAAAGATCCTGTTGATCCAGGTGCTGTTAGATCAATTGCAGAAAAAGTTCAGGAACATTTAAATATTTTGGGAAATGATATTTTTCATTTTCCTCAAGGAAGCTGGAAAATTGCTCCTGATTTTGAAAAAATAGCGAAAGCTTTTCCTAAAAGGGCTTGAAGTTTATACTAGCCTCTTTTATGAGGAAGGAATGCTGAAGAAAATCAAGCTGAAGAATTTTATGTCACATAAGAATACGGAGCTAGAGCTTTGTAGTGGCGTTAATGTTCTTACAGGTCCAAATAATAGTGGTAAGTCTGCTCTTGTGACTGCTCTCCAATTGCTTACGGAGCTTCCTACGCGAGAGGGGACTTACATGATTCGGCATGGGGAGAAGGAAGCAGAGGTAACTGTTGAGACAAGCGAAGGCGATGTCATTACATGGGGTAGAAAAGAAACATCCTCCTATTTAGTAATCAACGGAGAGAGGCATTCAAGGCTTTCTAATAATCAAGAGCACTTCTTAAATGAATTGCATAAAGTCTTGAAACTACCGCAGGTTAAGAATAAAGAAGACTCTTTTGATATTCATTTTGCGAGTCAGAAACAACCGATATTTTTACTAGATGATCCGCCCTCAAGAGCCGCGACTTTTTTTTCGGTATCGTCTGATGCTGGAAGGCTTGTTGAAGTTAGGGATCTTTTTAAAAGTAAGGTCAATAAAGCAAAAGAAAAGCGTAATTCATTGGATCGAAAGCTAAATGCCTTGAAGCTTGATTTAGAAAGGCTTGCACCTTTAAAAGAAATGGATGTTCAAATTAGTGCTTTAAGAGGATGGTTTGATTCTATTGAGAAAGAGTCTCAACAAATAGTAGCAGGATTTGAATTACATGAAGTTTTTAAAAAAGGAGTTTTCGAGCGTCATAAACTTTTAGCAAAGCATACCCTCCACTTAAGAGTAAATCCACCACCTCTATTCGAAGATGTGACTATATTAGAGGGAACTATTGCTCAAATACGTATGTTACAGAAAAGAGAACAAAAACTTAAGTCCGATGTAGCTACGCTTGCAAATCTTAAGCCATCTTTTGACTTAGTTGATATTCAAATTCTTGAAAGCTCAATTGCTTCATTAAGGAGCTTCTCGAAAGTTTTAGCTGAAAAAAATAGAGCGGAAAGTATTATTCACAAAATACTGCCACCACCGGAATTAGTTGATAGCGCCCCCTTAGAAGAACAAGTGAGAAAACAAAAAAAAGCTTTGAATGACACCACAGCGCTATTTCAAAAAGTTAATCAGGCAAGGGTTGCTTTAGAAAAATGGATCAAAGAGAATCCTACTTGCCCAACATGCGGCGCGCCTTTAAATGAGGAGCAAATGCTTTCTCATGAATAAAAATTTCAAAGGAATGCTTTTTATTGGTGATCCACATTTAGCTAGTCGAATTCCCGGGTATCGCAAAGATGATTATATGGCAGCCATCTTCAAAAAGCTTGAATTTGCTCTTAACTATGCTGAGGAAAATAAATTGCTTCCGGTAATACTGGGTGATTTATTCCATTGGCCAAGAGACAACGCAACTAGGCTTTTAACCCAATTGATGCGCCTTTTTGATAATCGGTTAATTTTATCAGTTACTGGTAATCACGACACAACAGAGCTCTCATTGCAAGATGATGATTCGTTAGCTGTTCTAGCAGCAGCTGGTAAAATCCACCTTCTTGATCAAAATGGACCTTGGAAGGGAATGATCAATGGAGTTTTTGTAACAATTGGCGGAACTGCTTGGAGTGATAGACTGCCGAATTCCTTTACAGCAGCTCCTAATAGTTTAGTTGTTTGGATTACCCATCATAATATTTGCTTTTCAGATGGCGAAGAAATTGGGGTTAAGCCCCATGAAATACAGGGTATTCATTTACTTATAAATGGCCACATACATAAACCAATGCCAGAGCAGATTCATGGCATGACTACCTGGTTAAATCCTGGAAATATCTCAAGAGTTGCAAGAAGTGAAGGCGTTCGTAAAGCGGTACCATCGGTATTAAAAATTACTCCACTCACAAATGAGACGTGGCTATCGGAGACAGTTGAGTTACCACATGAGTCCTTTGATGAGGTTTTTCACCCCATGAATGAGGCTTTTGCAGCAAACGGCTTGGAGGGGGGATCGCTCTTCATACAGGGTCTTGAAGATTTGGAGTCAATGCGTACTGCAGGTGGATCCGGATTAGTTACATTTATCAATAATAACATTAGCCTATTTGAAAAAGAGGTAGCGGAAGTTATCTTAAATCTAGTTAAGGAGGTTTGTCCAAATGAGTTCCACGAGTGATCAGTCTATGGAGACGTTAAAGAATCGATACAAAAAACTCTACGATGAAAAAATTAGGGTTGAGACGGAATTAAAAACAACAAGCGCCCAGCTTGAGATACATAAAGAGGCCGCAAGAACTAATTGGGGCACAGATAATATTGAGGAATTAGAAGAAAGGCTTGGGGCAATTAAGCAAGCAAATGAGAAGCAAAGAAAAGATTATCAAGAGCATCTTAATGCAATTGAGTCACAGTTAAGCAGTATTAAGGAAGATAGCAATGACCAATCTCGCTGATCCATCTGCCCTCACAGCGCTGTATCATCAGCTATCCGGACAAAGAGACGCTTTGGAAAAAGAGCGCGCTCTGATTCAAAATGAAATTGCTCTGCTGGATGACTTTCTTAAACTCGAGCCAAAAGTTCTTGAAGCCCTTGAAAAACTTGATGGCGAACTTTTTAAAAATATTACATCTTTGCTTGAAAGTAAATTAAGTGTTGCTCTTCAGGAAATACTTGAGCAGGACATCAGGCTTAAAGTAGAGCCTGTGATCCAAGGAAAATCAATCGGCTTTAAATTCCGTACTGAACGGAACGGCTCGGAAGAAGATATCATGCGTGGTAATGGTGGATCCGTTGTTAACATCCTTTCTGTTTGCCTCAGAATTTTTGCTCTTACCCAATTACCCGTTAGTAGCCACCGCCGTTTCCTTGTCCTTGACGAACAAGACTGTTGGCTCCAATCAGAGCTCATTCCCCGCTTTGCCAAAATCATCCATGAAGCAGCAAAAGCTCTCGGCTTCCAAATCTTAGTCATCTCTCACCACAATTCCAGCATTTTCCAAGACTATGCCGACCGCATCTTTCGGCTAATCCCATCACCAGATGGCGTTAAAGTCGAGCACCTAGACAGAAGTCCCGCCATCTCTGATGACCTAACCATTTCCGCAAGCTAATCTAATTCTATCTATTTATGAAACACTGTGTGCCAGGCACCATTAATTATGATGGTGGTTTTTTGAGGTGGGGTGGTGGCGAAAGTGGAAATAGATAAAGCAGAGTAGGATAAAGGTCATTCCGATGAGAAGAGGAAGATGGATATTGAGGCCTGCTAGTGGTCCTGCGATAAGGGGAGCGATGATTTGACCGATCGACCACATGGAGCCGGATGCGCCGAGGGCTCTTCCTTGAAGCGTGTCAGGAGCTTCGAGAGAGAGAAGAGTGCCAAGATTAACCCATGAAAGGGCACCACCAAAAAGGGCTACCGGGAGGATAATCCAAAAGGGAGTGAGTGTATCCGGTAAAAGGAAAAGACCAATTCCAATTGCCCCGGATAAGGTTCCCACAAGAATGAGTTTGTGCAGAGAGAATTTTGCTATGAGTTCTTTGTTTAAGTACATAGATACAAATAACCAGATAAGCGCTTGGTAGGCAAAGATATCTCCAATGGTACCTGCACTTAAATTGAATTTTTGGACTAGATAAGTTGGGGAGAAGATGAGAAAAAAGCCCCAACCAATTGAAAATAAAAGGTAAGCTGTCAAAATAACCCTTAATTTCCTCTGGTGAAAGACTATGCGAATGTCTTTGAATGTGGAAAGTAAAGTTACTCCGCTCTCCTTTCGCTTCCATGTTTCATTAAAAAAGAAGTAAACCATAAAAAAGTTAATCAATGCAGCAATTGCAGCAAATATAAACGCGCCGGATCCAAAAATCCAATCAGGATTGGCAAGCTTTCCCCCTATCCAAGGCCCTGCTACAAAGCCAAGACCGCCAACACCTAGTAATATTCCAAAAGCTTTGCTACGATGTTTACTATCAGTTAGATCCGCAGTTGCTGATTGCGCTAGGGCGAAATTGCCTGAACAAAATCCAGTGACTATTCGTCCCATAAAAAGCCAGAAGAGGCTTTGGCTAAATACACCAAATGCCATAATAGCGTAGCCAAATACAGATAGCCCTATTGTCCATAAAAATACTTTATAGCGACCATAGTGATCTGCTAAAGCGCCAGCTGCGGGCGCTCCAAAAAACTGAGTGATGCCAAATACGGCAAATATAAATCCCAGCATGGTTGTTCGAGTCAGTTCAGAAGCGCTTTCTGAAAAAAAACCAAGATGTTGATTTAATAAAAGAGGTGCTAAAACAGGAAATACAATCGAATATCCTACAAGATCAAGAGCATAAGTCAAAAGTATTGTTAAAAAAGTCCGGTGGTCTTTATCACTTCGAAACATAATCACTCCTTACCTGTGTTTAGAACTAGTAAAGAGTGATTATTTATGGAAGGTTATTCTTTAGAAATCAAATGATAGGTTAAAATGGGGATTTCCAGTGGCCGCACTTGGCCCAGCAAGTGATATTATGCTAAATAGGGTAAAATCGTACCAAGAATGGAGTGCAACGCTTGATTTTAATGATTTGTTTTTGTGAGTAAGCCAGCCCATATAACCTCCAAATACAGTAATATAAGGTATTGAGTATGTTAAATATTGTTCCCAACCTTTATTAAACGAAAACCGCCCAGTGGAGCTGTTAAAGGTGGTTACTCTATTGATGTGTGCAGCTCCAAAAGCAATAGAGGATGCGATAATTGCGCCGGTAGGGCTAAGATTTTCTGCAAAAGCAGATTGTAAAAACCCTCTAAAAAATGCTTCTTCGCCTACACCAACTGAAAAAGCTGCAAGTGGAAATATGGAGTTTGATAGGTTAGGGGCAGCTAGATCAATTTCTCGATTTTTTATTCTTTCCTTTGTGGATTTCATAGAAAAATACCCTACTGTAGTACCTAAAGTTAGTGCCCCTAAATAACCGCCCCAAACTTCAGGTTTTTTTAGAACGCTCCAATTAAAGGAAGCTCTAGCTAGATCGGAAAACGTATCCATAGGCATTTTATATGAGTAACCAATTTGTCCGTTATTGAGGCGGACATCACGGTAGGCTGCATAAATACCATATGACCAGCCCTGTACGATAGATATTGTACTTGCCGCATCAGATGTTAATTTTGAAGTTGTTAATAATGTTGCAGTTGATGCACCTAGTGTTCCTGCTGTTTTGTAATCTTGTAGATAGGTGTGGCCAAGCCCTGGGAAAATAAAGGAAAGTCCTACTGCCAGAAAGGGGCTCTTATAAGCTTTTGGTAAAAGAGGCGTTAATTGGGCTCCTTGTAATTCAGGGAGAGAAGGGGATGTGAATGTAGGCGCTTCAGCAAACGATATTTCTTCATTTTCAGAAAAGAGTAAAGAGGTTGAAAATAGAATTGCAAGGATAGTTTTCATGAAAGCTCCGGTTTTTTTTGCTAAAGATTCTAAGTGAGATACGAATTTTAATCAATATAAACTATTGATATAGAGTTTGATGGCATAGGTCTGCAAAAAAGAGCCTATTATTTAGAAATTAAAGGAGAGAGCAAACTGTGGGTCTCCACCTGTTACCATTGGGATAGCTGCTTTAGTAACAGCAGTTTCTAAAAAGACAGCAAAGTCGTACCAGGCATGCAGAGCCACACCTTCTTTAAGCGATCTGCTTTTGTGTGCAAGCCATCCAAAATAGGCGCCAAAAGCTGTAATAAATGGAATCCAATAGGTTAAATATTCTCTAGAATCTGAAGAGTAAACAATTGTGCCGGTTTCATCAACACGAAGAATATTTACTATATGGGCAGCTCCAAATATTGCAGAAGAGACGGCAATTGCAGATGCCGGATCCATTCTTTCAGCGCAAAATGATTGGAGATAGCCTCTAAAAAAAGCTTCTTCCCCAACTCCAACAGAAAATGCACATAGAGGGTATAATGCTCTTGATGTATCTATCTTGCAAGAACTTTCGCCTTTTGATATAAAGCGATCTATCAATGTTCCTGCTGTTATTGCACCAATAAAGCCGCCCCAAACTTCCGGTTTAGCGAGTACTCTCCACTGAAAGGATGCTGTAGCCAATTGCTCGAAACTATCATTTGGCATTCGGTATTTGTAGCCAGTCTGATTATTATTGATCCGTACATCTCGATAAGCTGCATAAATATTATACATCCAAGTATTTTGATAGGAGGCCAAGTTTGCAACTGCCTCAGTGCTGTAGTATTTAGAAAAGGCTCTACTTAAAGTTGCTGTTCCAAATAGAGCTGTAGCAGTTTGCAAATCAGATAAATAAACATGTCCAAGCCCTGGTGCTAGACAAGCAAGCCCAACAGTTGCAAAAGCACTTTTATGGGATTTTGGCAAGACTGGCGCTAATTGCGTTCCTTGTAATTCCGGAATAGAAGGTGATGTGAATGTAGGAACTTCAGCAAGAGCAACATTTTCATTTTCTGCAAAAAGAAGTGAAGTGGAAAGGAAAAGTGCGAGTAAAGTTTTCATCGATGCTCCTAAAAATTTACTCAAAGAGTTTAAGTAAAATGGAAGTTTAGATCAATAAAAACCAGAGCGCCAAAGCTTAAACAGGCTCTTAGAATCCCATGCTTAGCATGACATAAGGACCTGCGAGTCCAAAGTTGCTGATTGTGTTTTTAAGTGAGGAGGCAAGCGTTTCTGGTGGTAGCGGGCTGAATGAAATATATCCTGCTGCCCCTGAAGAGGTGTTAGTATCAGTTGATTGGATAGGATTTAGATAGACCTGCGCTTTGTAGCCTGCTTCTAGGTTTATCATATAATGGTTGAGGAAGGTGTAAATATAGGCAAGTCCTAGATTTCCTTCAAATCCTGGAACAAGTTGTACCTTTCCTTCGGGAGTAATATGTTGAATGCTTGTAACTATTGTGGTTGGTACTTCGGAATATTGAGTATGATTTCTTTGAGGTCCTACAAGTAAAGTGCCCGCAAGCTTTCCATTAAATTTAAAGCCTTGAACAATTTTTTGTGAGAAACTAAAGCCAAATTGAGGGCCTGCGCCCATAAATGTAGAGGGTGTTTTGATGTCGATATAATGAACTCCATCTGGAGTAGAAAAAAATGAGTGAAGAGATTGCTTGATACGAGTAAAGCTTACGCCGCTAAATAAATTTAATTGTAATAAATTTCCGAGAGAGACAAATGTTGCGTAGTTTAAGTTGATTTCATCAAAAAAGAATGAGTTTTTACCGCTGACAAACTGATAATTATTTGTGTAAGTGGCAGATTCAAAGAAGGGGTTGTAGCCACTTGGATAAGTTGAGTCATTCTCGGAATCATGGTCTTTAGAATGAAAATGTTCCCAATTTATATTTAGACCACTATTTGTTTCTCGAAAAACGCCTCCGATTCCCACATCGAATCCAAACCGATATTTCGTGTGAATCTCGTAAGTATTCCAGCTACGAGGTTCAACTGTATCACCTAAAATTTCGGATGCATATTGTAAATTACTACTGGTTGGTTGCATGATCAACGCATTAAAGTAGGTGTCAAATGTCCAGTTAGGGCTTGTTAGAAAAATTTCGCTTGGTAATCTTGGAGGCGCTGGAGGGGAAGAGGGTTCAGAGCTAAAAATTGTAGTTGCAGCTATTGTGAAAATAAAGCTCTTTTTCCCAATTCTTCTCATTGACTTCTCCAATTAAAATACTTTTTTATATTGGAGAAAGTCTAATTAAAATTCAAATGAAAATGCAAATTGCGGATCTCCCCCTGTTACCATTGGGATAGCAGCGCTTGTAACTGCATCCTCTAAAAAGAGAGCAAAGTCATACCATGCATGAATTGCTACGCTATTTTTTAAGGAGTGATTTTTGTGAGTTAACCAACCGAAATATCCGCCAAATGCTGTTATAAAGGGGATTCCATAAGTGAGGTATTCGCGCCAATTATTCCTTATAAGAACAGTACCCGTGTTATCAACACCGAGAAAAATATTTGGGACATGAGCGAGCCCAAAAACAATGGATGAGGAAATAATAGCGCCTGTTGGACCCATTCTTTCTGCATAATAGGATTGAAGATAGCCTCTGAAAAGCGCTTCTTCGCCGATTCCCACTGAAAATGCGGCTAGAGGGAATATAGAATTAGAAATGTTACAGCTAATTCTAGAATCAGTAGTATCTGCCAAAGGTCTAATAACAAATCTTTCAAGAGCAAATGCTGCAAGTAGCCCGCCCCAAACCTCAGGTCTTGCTAATACTCTCCATTGGAAAGGTGCGGTGGATAAATCAGAGAGCGTATCGATAGGCATTTGATATAGATACTTATTTTGGCCATTGTAAAGTCTTGCGTCTCTATAGGCAGCGTATACACCATAAGTCCAAAGATTTTGTGCGGTTGTAAGGCTTGCCATATCAAAAGTTAAAATACCTGAGGTTGTAAAGGCAGCAGTTGATGCAAACATACCACCAGCTGTCTTGTAATCGCCTAGATAGGTGTGGCCAAGTCCTGGTAGAATAAATGAGAGGCCTACAGCAACGCCTGGACTTTTATAAGTTTTAGGGAGAAGGGGAGCAAGTTCTCTTCCTTGAAGTTCCGGAAGAGAGGGTGATGTGAATGAAGGAGGTTCAGAAATTGCTATTTCTTCATTTTCAGAAAAGAGTAAAGCCGTTGAAAATAGAATTGCAAGAATAGGTTTCATGAAGACTCCAGTGATTTTTGCTGAAGATTCTAAGTGGGATACGAATTTAATTCAACACCAATTAGCAGCAATCGGCAGTTTCTTCTTTGACTTCCATGGGAATGATTTCGCAGGTATACCAGGGATAATCATTAATCATTTTACGAATTTCGTCAATTGAAGCTGATCTGTTGATTGATTCGCGAAGCTGCTTAGCGCCACGAATGTTTCGGAGAAACCAGCAGCCGACTCGTCTTAGGTCAAAGTGGGCTTTTTCAGGGGTTTTATAGGAGACGATATGTTCCAGATGTTCAAGGAAGACATCTCTCCCTTCTATGGGAGAGCGCACTTTTTGTGGCAATCCATCAAAATGGTTATAAATATCCTCAATTAGCCAGGGCTGACCCATTGTTCCCCTTGCTAAAAGAAGGGCATCGCAACCGGTCTCTTTAAACATCCGCTCTGCATTAGCCACATTAATAACATCGCCATTGCCAATCACTTTGATTGTGGTGGCAGCTTCTTTTGCAATTTTGATAAAGTCCCAATTAGCAGGACCTCTGTACGCTTGGGCTCTAGTCCTTCCGTGGATGCAGATGGCTTTTGCCCCCGCCGCTTCAACAATTTTAGTTACTTCAGGAGACACAATACTTGTGGAATCCCAACCTGCTCGAATCTTTGCAGTGACGGGAATTTTTACGGCAGAAACCATATTAGCAATAATATCGCCTATTTTTTCAGGATCTTTTAAAAGGCCCGATCCACTTCCATCCTTAGTGACTTTGTCCACAGGGCAGCCGCAATTAAGATCGAGGACATCAAAGCCGAGGTCTTCAATAATTCTTGCACATTCCGCTGCGATTTTAGGATTAGCTCCACAAAGTTGGGCGCCAATCGGATGAATGTGATCGTCTTTGTCAAGCAGTGGATACGTTTTTTGGCTGTTGTGAAGCAAAGCTTCCATTTTTACCATTTCGCAATACATGAGCCCAGGTCTATATTTCGCGAGCATTCTTCGGAAAGGGAGGTCAGAGCATCCTGCAAGAGGTGCACAGATAATATTTGAAGGCAGTTCTAGATCGCCTAAGAAAAAGGGTCGTTTTAACATAGTTTTTCCCATTGAATATAAAGGTTTTCAATTTTTGTTTCTGCAAGACCAATTTCTTTGCAAATTTCATTTAGAAGAGCCATATCCTGCGCAATAGAAGGGTCTTCAAGACGTTTATTTAGAGCTTTGACCTCTTCTTCAAGTCTTGCGATTTTAGTTTCAATTTGTTTGATCTCTTTATTAGGCTTTGGTAAGGCTTCCTTTTTTGGGGGTGGAGAAACCTTTTCAATAGATGGTTTTGCGGCATCCCATTGCGCCCGCTCTGCGTAAAGATCAGTTCTTGCAGGATCTCCAAGACCTAAAAAAAGAGTGCATATGCGATCTAACATACATCTGTCATGAGTAATTAAGACTACAGCGCCGGGAAAATCAATTAAGCTTGCTTCAAGAGTTTCTAGAGTTTGGATGTCTAAGTCGTTTGTAGGTTCATCCAGCAGTAAAATATCGGCTGGTTGCAGCATCAGATGAGCAATTGCTATTCTTGCCCTCTCGCCACCTGATAAAATTTTCAAAGGAAGATCCAATATATCCGGTGAAAAAAGAAAGCGTTTACACCAACCATTAACGTGAACCGGCTTTCCTTGGTAGGTTACGAAATCACCCGTCGGAGAAAGAGCTGTTCTAAGAGTCATATTATCAGGGAGTTTTGTTCTATGCTGATCAAAATAGACAACTTTTAAGTTCTCCGCCCTTTTAATTGTGCCTTGGGTCACTTCCAGTTCGCCCGCTAGAATACGAAGAAGGGTAGTCTTTCCCGATCCATTTGGTCCCATGAGACCGATTCGCGTACCAGGAGCAAGTGTAAAATCCAAATTTTTAAAAAGTGTCTTTTCATTCATTTCAGCGCTAATATTTTTTGCTACTAAAAGTTTTGTAGTGGACCTTTCACTTCCTACAAAATTAATTGCTGCTGTGTGTTGCTTATTTCGACGATTTATGTCAGCTAAAGTGTCTAAAAGCTCATTTGCTTCATTGATTCGCGCAGATGATTTTGTAAGTCTTGCTTTAACATTGGATTGGAGCCAAGCTTCTTCCCGCCTTGCCTTTGATGCAATTCCTTTTTCTTGCTGCAGCTGCCCCAGAAGAAACTCTTCTTTCAATTCTAAAAATTGCGAGTAAGGTCCATCTATTGAAAATAGGCCGTTTGGATACGTCTTATCAATTTCTATGATTCGATTAGTGGCATGCTGCAAAAAATACCTGTCATGACTAACTAGTAGATAGGTCGGCGCTTCTTCCTTTAAAAATTTTTCTAACCAAATAATCCCTTCTAAATCCAAATGGTTAGTAGGTTCATCTAAAAGAAGTAAATCTGGCTCTAATAGCATCTCTTGACCAAGCCGTAACCTCTTCTTCCAGCCCCCAGAAAGTAAGTTAGCTGAAGGTTCATCACCCTTGAATCCAAGCTTCATGAGCCAGTATTTAACAAGTCTTTCCTTTTCATAGTCAGGGGTTACATAATCATTTTTTAAAGATTCAAGCAAAACTTCTTCTGGTGATCCTTCATTAAATTCACAACTTTGAGGTAAATACCCAATTTTTAGACCCCGTTTTGGAGAAAGAGTGCCTGAATCCGGCTTTTCAAGACCTGCAATTATTTTTAGAAGGGTTGATTTCCCCGATCCATTCTGACCAATTAAGCCAATATGATTGCCTTCGAAAATGCTGACAGTAAGGTCTTTAAAAAGATCTCTACTGCCAAAAGACTTGGCTAGAGACTCACCTGTTAATAAAATCATCCTACTATAATAGACTGCTTGCATAAAAACTTCAAGAATCCGTATCATTGCTGTCGAATATCGAAAAAGAGTTCTATCAAGAGGGCTTTTTCGTAAAAACACAAAGAGGTAAATATGACTAATGAACATGAAGAAGAAATTGAACTAAACGAAGAGTTTCTAGCAGATTTAGAAAATCTTCTTGATAAACATGAAGACATGAATTCCGTTGAAATTGTTGTTCAACTTCTTTCAATGTCCTATTCAATCATGCATGAAACAGCGCCATCACTAGAAGAAGGGCACGAATTCATGAAACAAATGCTTGAAAAAATGTACGAAGCTGAAAGCGGTGTTGCTCTTTGTGAAGACGAAGACGACCTCATCAACTAAAAGTAAAAAATAATTCACCACGGAGAATTCTCTGTGGTGTTTTTTTAGTTGGTTAGGAAAGCTCTTGTGAGTCTTGACACTTCCTTGCTAAAGACAATTGTCTTGTGACCGCTTTTGACGACTACATGCTCATGGGGCGTCTTTAGAAGAGTTTCTGAGACGGCAATAGTCCCATCATTCTCCCCCTCTAATATCGGATTAAACCCTAGACTTCCCGCAATAACCAGTATTTTTTCAAGAGTACCTGGATAATTGCCGAGGACCTCAAAATAATCAATTTTTGTGCTGAGCTCTTTACCTGCAAATTTTTTTAGTATGCTTCTTATAACTGTATATTGACTTGCCCATCTTGCCCACTTTGATCCTTGTAATGGGGGTGCAATTAAAACTACTCGCCCAATTTTTGCTTCTGTCGGCACATCAGGATGATTTAAAGCTGCAAGAAGGACAAGACTTCCCATAGAATGAGCGACAAAATGAATCGGTTTGCCTGGTCTTTTTTTTGCAAGAATCTCAAGTTCTTTAACAAGCATGGCGCCATGATTTTCAATGAGATCATCCCTACTTGGATACCCCCAATTGATCACATTCCAATGATCTTGCCTCAGGTTTCTTTCTAGAAAATTCATGCACCATGTTCCGCCCATAAAACCATGAATACAGACAACTGAGTCACTCTCAGCAAACACCCCAACTGAAACAAACAATAAAATGAAAATTTTCTTCATGCAGGTTTGCGAGAGAATTTTTTATAGAGAAAGAAGAGGGAGAGGGGAGCTAGGACAATTGCATAACCTGTTGCAATCAGGAGGGCATATTTTGTTTTGCTGCCGAATTCTAGCGCTTCGGGAGCAAAAAAGCTGATAATAATGGTCAGCGTACAACCAATAAGGCCGAGTAGTGTGGTTGTCCACATGCCAAAAGTGCCGCCCGGTATTTTAAATACTTTGGGACGATCTTTGTATTTGTGATGCAGGGAAATTGCAGCAAGAAACATCAGAATATACATAATCATATAAAGACTTGTGCTAAGCGCTGTAAGTAACCAGTAGAAGGCGTTTACGCTTGGAACAAGAAGGTAGGTAAAGCAAAAAATGCTCACAAGAATTGCTTGGATAATCAATATATTAGCAGGCGCCTCATGTTTGTTTTGTCTTGCAAAGAATGGGGGGAGATAACCAAATTCAGCTGCATGGAGAAATCCTTTTGCAGGCGATAATAACCAGTTGATAATGCTTCCCACAGTTCCTACAACAATTAATACAGGAATAAGCGGTGTACACCAAGATAGATTAAATGCTTTGAAAAACAGGGCGAAAACCTCTACAACTCCCGCAACAAGACTGATCTCTTTTTGTGGAATGATAATTGCAATAGCAAGTGAGCCAAGCAGCATCGATAGAAGGATAAAGGTGCACGCTACAAAAATTGCCCTTGGAAAATTTTTCTGAGGATTTCTAATTCCGGTAATATAAACCCCTGCAAGCTCCATTCCTAAAAATCCTGCCATGATAGAAATCAGCGATACCCAAGTTGAAGCTGTTTTAAACGTTGGAAAAATCGAGCCTGCAGAAAAATCAATCTGCATAGGATGCCCCGTGCAAACCCATATAAATCCCAAGATAATTAGTAAAATTAAAGGGAAAATCGTCCCGATCACCCCGCAAATCTCACTAATCTTTGCCGACGTCTTAAGACCAAACAAGTTGAAAATTGTAAAAGCCCAGAAAAGCCCAATTACAGTTGAGAGGATATAAATAGGTGAAGAAATTAAGCTTGGACTTATTAAATAGGCAATCGTCCCTGCTATAAAAGAAAGTATTGATGGATACCACACAATTGTATTTGTCCACTGAAGCCAAATAGCAACCATTGCCATCTTATCACCAAACGCCCGATTCACCCAATAATAGACCCCGCCTTTTTCCGGAAATGTAGCCGAAAGTTCCGCAGCCACAAGCGCTGTCGGAATTAAGAAAACAACTGCCGCAAAAATAAAGAAAAAAATTACCGAACTACCAAAAAGTGCTGAAGACGGTAAATTCCGAATGCTATCAATAGTCGCAATGATGATGACAATCAGCGAGAGTAATGGAATTTTTTTTGACATGTAACCAGTTTATACAAGAGTGATTATTATCTCAATATCGAAAGTCTTCTTTAGAAATAGCGCAAAAGAGCTATCTGTAAAAAAGACTACAAATCACTAAATCTTTATCTAAACTGCTTCAGTCTCAGCACATAATCTTACAGTAAATTTGCCTTCGTCAGAATTAAAACCCGATTGCATTATATATAGTTCAATTTTTTTGTGACCATTTTCTGAAGTGATAGAATTAAAACTTATTGTTTCTCTATTAATAACTTGACCTGCTGCATGGCGCCCAAATTTTTGAAAAATTTGTTTTTGGATTTCAGGAATTCCTTTTGCAACTGTCCATTGCGGATCAAAATGAATAGCATGGATTCCAACTACTTCCTCAACTTTAATTTCCATTTCAATATAGTTTGCCGGAACAGGAATTCTGGAAGGGTGCGCTCTTAAAGGTTGTGCTAAATCAACTTGCTCTAAACCATCAGCGGAAGGTAATTTTGTGGGTGTAGCGGAAGGTCCGGCTCCTATTGTGGTTCCTTTTTGTGGCGTCTCTGCCTTATCACCTTCTTTTGCTCCCTTCGTAGAGATAGGAGTTGTAGATGGAGCGCTGCTCTTCCTCCTTCCTCGAACATGCATTGCAATGGCAGATATAATTGCAAAAGCTGCAGTTGCTACGATTATTACTGTTGCAATCGCCGCGTTTCTTGACATTTTTGTAACAAAGCTTGGTAAGCTTTGCATCGATGGTATAGGTGATTGAAAGACTTTCATGCTATTTTCCTTATATAATTGTTAATTTCTTACTATTATTAATAAATTAGGTTTTTAAAGAAACGATTAAAATTATATCTATGAAAATAAAGTTGATTAAAAAAAATGGTGAATTTTCTTCTTATAAATCCCCAATTTTAAATTTGGGGATTTATGCTGGAAAACAATTATTGAAAAGGCGCTTATACTCTATCCAAGACCCTTTTCGGCCTCTGAAAAATCACTTAAGCGGTTCCTGAATTTAGTTGCTTGACTCGCGCTGATAATTCTTCTAATCCTCTATTTGTTCTTTCTACTTCGATTACTAAGGCTTGTAATTCAGGGTCTATTGGTATTTCAGAGTCTGAACTTCCTGACGCTCTCGCTTCTGCCGCTCTGGCTGCCGCGTCTGCCGCTGCTGATCTAGCTGGCCGGGGAGGAGTAGCCTCTGCTGCAGGCGGAGCAATAGGTGTTGCTACTGGTGCAGTTAAAGGTAAAGCTGGGTAAGCTGCTCGGGCTATGGCTGCTCTCGCTTGACGTGTATCTCTCGCTTGAGATGCACGCTTTGGAACTGAAGTGGCGGGTGCTGGTGCTGCTCCGGGTGCAGGTGTAGTTACATTTGGAGCTCTGCTTGCCATTTTTGATAGAACGTAGCGAGCAATTACGGTTATAATTGCGAAAACTGCAGTTGCTACGATGATGACTGCTGCAATAGCTGAGTTTCTTGACATTCCAGATACAAAGCTTGGTAAGCTTGGCATTGACGATAAATGGGCTTGAATGGCTTTCATATTATTATCCTTTTTATATTGATAATGTTTTTAATTATTATTGCATCTGATTTTTATGTCAGAATAACTTTAATTTTAAGCACCTTCTAAACAAAGAGAAAAGTTGACTTTTCGATCTGCTTTTGCACCGGACCAATCTGAAAATCGAGTAGTATTAGCATTTTTGTCTAGTCCAGAGATAGTTGAATACGTTCCAGACATTGCGATAGCGGAAATTTTTTTGTGTTGAGTTTGGTTGATGTGATCATTAATTATTTCAAATGCTTCACTAACGGTACTTGATAAGGGGATAGCAATGCTTAGAGCAGGTTTTAAATCGGGGCCTCCGATCGTATATATTGGCGCGGAGGTGCCTGCAGATGTTGAGCTCGGGATAGTTTTATTCCCAATGCGTAAAAAGGAGTTTCTTACAGCCAATGCGATAAGTAGGATAGTTGCTGTGGCTAAGCCGACAATTGCTACATATTTATTTTTTACTGATAGATCCATAAAATTTTTAATATATGTTAATGGATTTGAATTAGTAATTAATGACATAGTTATCCTAAATATTTATTTTCTGTTGGATGTATTATATGCGAACGAAGGTTTTATAAAAAACTATTAAAATACTTATTATTATTATTTTCCGAATGGATTTAATGATTTTAGACCGTCTAAGGTAGTGTCTAGAGGGCTATTGATTGCATCTTGAGTCATTTTAAGGGGAAGTTTAATCCAATTTTTTATATTAAATAGGATTTGTTTGAGAATTGCTTGGGTGAGTCTTTGGGAAAAATCGCCCTCATCTGTTTTGATATCCACTAGAGTAAGCTTTGCGATGGGACGGCAAATTCCGAATACTATCAATAGTCGCAATAATAATGACAATCAGCGAAAGCAATGGAATTTTTTTAGACATGCAACCAGTTTATACAAAAGCGAATATTATCTGAAGGCCGAAAGCCCCCTTTAGAAACAGATCCTAAGAGCCTCTCTAAAAAGGCTCCTCGGACCTCTCTAAAACACAAACTATGCGCGTGCCTGGGCTGCTGCTCGGTCTGGTAAGACTACCGTAAAAAAGCCATTTCTCGCTCGAAATGACTCAACAATAGCTAAAAAGTTATCGCTTTTGATTTCTTCAGGGATATCAAAAAATTCTATTGGGCTGAACTGATTTATTGCTCTCAATGCTTCTCGCCCAGATTCCTTTTTAATTTGCTTTTGGATTTCAGGAATAGCTTGAGCCATCGTCCAATCCGGATCAATGTGAATAGCAATAGAATTATTGTCCGGACTTATGTGAATATTCCTAATTACATAGTGTTCTGGATAAGATACGGCTACCTCTAAAACTTCTTCTGGGCTAGTTACCGCTGAAGCTGGGGCTGCTAATCCTCCCGTCACTGCAGCTACATGAGGAACTGAATCTGCTATTCGTCCGGCTTGTGTCTCTACCAATTTTTCGAGGGCTCTTATTCTGTCCATATCGGCTGGCCGAGTAACAGTAGGTGCTGCTGTTGCAGATGGAGCTAAGGGTACGGTTGAAGCTAAAGCTAGGGCAGCTGCTCTGGCTAGTGCTGCTCTAGCCGCTAACTTATTTCTCACTTGAGGTGCAGGTTTTGGAACTGAAGTTGCGGGTGGTGGTGTTGCTCCGGATAAAGGTGGGGTTGCAAGTGGAGAGCTGCTGCCTTTTCTTGATTGAATGTAGCGTGCAATTACTGCTATAAGTGCTAAAACTCCAGTTGCTACTGCGATTACTACAGCAATACGTGAGTTTCTTGACATGCCTGAAACAAGGCTTGGTAAGCTAGGTAGGCTTGTCATCGACGGTATATGTGCTTGAATTGCTTTCATGTAATTTCCTTGTTAGAATGATATTTTTCTATAATTATCAATGAGTCTGATTTTTAAAAAAACAGTTAAAATATTATTTATAAATTGCCTTTATTTTTTTTTGCGTTCAGAACCAAGTGGGTTTTCATCTTCTAAAAGAATAGAAAAATTGACTTTTCTATCTTGTCCTGCATGGCACCAATCTGAAAACTGAGTACTAGCATGTGGGCCTAAGCCTGGAATAGTTACATACACGCGATCCGGCTGTGATATGCAGGAAATTTTTTTCTGGTGAGCTTGACTTAGGTGAGTGTCAATTATTTGAAAAGCTTCGCTAACGGTACTTGATAAGGGTATAGTAATGCTCAGTGGAGCTGATAAATTTGGGCTTATAATAGTATATTTTGGCGTTGAGCTACTTCTATTTTGAATCCATGCAAAAGCTACCTTTGCGGCTAATCCTACAAGTACGATAGCTGCTGCGGCTAGGCCAATGGTTGCTACATATTTATTTCTTACAGACAAAGGTATCAAATTTTTAATATGTGAAAATGGGTTTGAATTAATAATTAATGAGATAGTTGTCTCCAATTTTTATTTTCTATTTGATCTATTATAAGGGAATGGAGATTTTGTACACAACGAAACTCAAAAACAGGGGATTTAAGCGAGTTTTTTTTGCTGGTTAGATTGATTTAAAAGAAATAGTTTAACAAGGATGTAATGTATTGTCGCACTTCAGAATTGAATCGGCGTATCTTTCCATCCTTGTTAAATTTTATTAAAATTGAATCGGCTATAGAGAATTGTTAAAATATTTGATATTATTTTCCGAATGGATTTAATGATTTTAGACCGTCTAAGGTAGTGTCTAGAGGGCTATTGATTGCATCTTGAGTCATTTTAAGGGGAATTTTAATCCAATTTTTTATATTAAATAGGATTTGTTTGAGAATTGCTTGCGTGAGTCTTTGGGAAAAATCGCCCTCATCTGTTTTGATATTCACTAGAGTAAGCTTTGCGATGGTATGTGTCTGATAGGTGCCGTCACTTCCTTGTATTATTACAGTTAAGTTTTTGAAAGTTAGATTGTTAATTACTGAGTAAGAATGGGATTTTTCAGATTTTGATTCAAGATTGTTCATTAATGCTTCCCAGTTGGTCACATGATTTACGCTCTCAACCGTAATAATTACGTTATCTAGCTCAATTTTATCAATATAAGTAATATTTTGAAAGTACCTTTCAAAGGGCGTGCTAATATCAAGTGAACCTACTTCTAATGCATATCGAGATGGGTATTGATACGGATTTCCAATTCTAGTATTCTGAACATGAATCTGTTCCATTTTTGAAAAACGAACATCCTCAATGGTAACATTTGTTTTCATCTTTGAGGATAGAACATAGGAGAGAACAAGTTCCATTTTAGCATAAGCAATTATGCCTATAAGGAGAGCAATCAAAAAGACAAAAACGATGAATCCCAGCAACCTTCTCATATTTCAATTGCTTAATCTAAACTGCAATTACACGCAATCTCAAAATACCTTAGAAGCTATCCTAAAACCTATAAAAGCAAAATAATTCTTAAAAGAAACTTAGTAAACATCGAGATTTTCATAGTCGAAACATGCCATACCTGAAGAATTTTATAGGAGAATGAATTATTCATAAAGAAAATTTAAAATCGGTTACGCTTACGGGGTCGGTTACGTCTACTCGAGACCGCAAACTGGCGTTGCGGGGATCCTAATTGACGACTGCTGCGCGCCGAACTAACAAAATACTATTTACTTGATCGACTGCCCGGAGCAGCAGCCTTTCACGTAACCGTAAGCGCTCCCGTAAGCGTAACCGATTTTCTTTTTTAAGAGATTTTAGGTTTTAGCAGGCTCTTAAATTTATTAACTTCATTATTTTTGATTCATTAAGAGCTGAAAAGTATCTGAAGAGTTCTCTCGGTTTTTTTAGAATCGTATATTTTAAAAAAGTTCATTTTAGCAACAGTTGAATCGGCATTAATATTAAATTGAATTTCCGTGCCATTTAAAATTAAAACCCCGCACTCTTGATGAAATTTATCCCGTACTTCGACATGAATTTGAGATAAAACTTCCAAAACTGTTGAATCTCGATTAACATATATGTCGTGTGTAGTTGCGCAAGGCATTTGTCCTATATTCAGTACAGCCTTTTGTACGCGGCGCTTTATTTCGGAAGCCATCATAGAAAACTGTTCAAGCTCTTCAGCAAATCCAGATTGCGTAGCTAATATGATTTTCTTTAAATTTAATGCGGATGTTCGGGCTTGTTTTGTTAGCGTTTTTTTCAAATATTGATCTACATTTGCCGTATATTTAGCTGTTAATGTTTGGATTTTAGGACTGTTAGATTGTTTCCAATCAAGATTAGTGAAGATAGCTTTAATTATAGGGGTAGGATTCCTTGCTAGTTGCTGTTCGAAATTTTCAAATGAGATGTCAGCAGGAGAGTCGATAGGTGGTTGATTAAGAGCGTTTAAATCTTTTTCAAAATTAGCACCTATTAATTGGAGCTCAACGCTTTCTGCTACGATAGTACTAGCCGGTTGTGATATTTCTTTAGATAGTGGTGGGGAATGGGGATCTCTTTCATCTTGTGTTTTGAGGTAAGAAAAGAGTCTTTTTGCTATTAAGACAATAGTGATTAAGGATGCAGTGAGTAGGCTTCCAATAACGACATATTTATTTCTTAGGAAAAATGGAATTAAATTATTTATCCCTCTAAAAGAGTTTAAAGTAATAGTTGATGACATGATTATCCTCAGGTTTTATGTCATTCATTATAAGAATAGATGTGTTTAAAAAAAATGGTTAAAATAATAAGTGCTATTTTTGAGTGAAGTGCTCTCTTTGAGATTCGAATCCCTCCTCCATTAACGAAGGAGGGATTAGACTAATTTTAGTAGTCCATGCCTGCGTGAGCGTGCTGTGGTGCGGCAGCTTCTTTCTCAGTTGGCAAGTCTGCAATGACTGCCTCTGTTGTAAGAAGAAGACCTGCAACTGAAGCTGCGTTTTGAAGTGCCAAACGGACAACTTTTGTTGGGTCTATAATGCCTGCATCAAGCATGTTGACGTATTCATTGGTTAGTGCGTTCCAACCAAATGTATCATCACCTGCAAGTACTTTATGGAATACTACTGAAGCTTCTTCGCCTGCATTGATTGCAATTTGACGAATTGGTGCTTCTAGTGAGCGTTTTACAATTGCTGCGCCGGCTTTCTCATCTTCATTAGTAAGCTCTTTAATAAAGCTTTCTAGTGATTTGATGCAATGGATCAGGGCAGATCCGCCACCTGGAAGAATTCCTTCTTCTACAGCAGCTTTTGTCGCATGAAGAGCATCGTCAACGCGATCTTTTTTCTCTTTCATAGCAACTTCTGTTGCAGCGCCAACATTGATTACTGCTACGCCACCAGAAAGCTTAGCAAGTCTTTCTTGTAGTTTTTCTTTATCATAATCAGATGTTGTATTCTCGATTTGTTTTTTGATTTGCTCTTTTCTTGCAGCAATTTGGTTTGCCGCTCCATTACCGCTGATGATTGTTGTATCATCTTTCTTGATAATGATTTTTTTAGCAGAACCTAGTTGCTCAATTGAAATGTTTTCAAGCTTTAGGCCCACTTCTTCGCTGATTACTTCAGCGCCTGTTAGTGTGGCTATATCTTGTAGCATCTCTTTTCTTCTGTCGCCAAAGCCAGGCGCTTTTACTGCGCAAACTTTTAGGCCAGCTCTGATGCGGTTTACAACAAGAGTTGCTAGCGCTTCGCCATCAATATCTTCTGCAATAATTAAAAGGGCTTTTCCTGCCTCAACAACAGTTTTGAGGATAGGAAGAAGTTCTTTCATAGAAGAGATTTTTTTATCTGAAATGAGAATGTATGCATCTTCTAAAATTGCTTCTTGCTTATCTACATCTGTCATGAAGTAAGGGTTTGTATAACCTCTGTCGAAGTTCATTCCCTCTACAACTTCAAGTTCTGTTTCTAAGGTTTTGCCTTCTTCAACAGTTACAACGCCGTCTTTGCCAACTTTATCCATTGCTTTTGCAATCAGATTGCCGATTTCTTCGTCATTGTTCGCAGAAACAGTTGCTACTTGAGCAATTTCTTTTGTGCTCTTGATAGCGGTGCTTTTTTTCTTAAGCTCTGCAACAATTTTTTCAACAGCTTTTGAGATTCCTTTATTAACTAAAATTGGATTAGCGCCAGCTGATAGGTGCTTAAGCCCTTCTAGAAAAATTGCTTCTGCAAGAACAGTAGCAGTTGTTGTGCCATCGCCTGCTTTGTCAGCTGTTCTGCTTGCAACTTCTTTTACAACTTGAGCGCCGATGTTTTCGTATTTGTCTTCTAATTCAATTTCTTTTGCAACAGTCACACCGTCTTTAGTGATGTGAGGTGAGCCGTAGGATCTGCTGAGAACTACATTTCGTCCTTTAGGACCAAGTGTTACTTTCACAGCGCTTGCTAGCTTTTGTACGCCAATTCGAATTCTTTGACGAGCATCTTCTTGAAACTTAATGTCTTTTGGTGCCATAAGTCTATGTCTCCTGATTTTTAAAATTTTTATTCCACGATCGCAATAATATCATCTGCTTTTACGATTACAAAATCGTCTTCGTCTTCAATTTTTACTTCGCTTCCCGCAAATTTATCCCACATAACGGTATCACCTGCAGTTACAGCAATTTCAATGCGCTTGCCGTCTTTATCAAATTTTCCTGGACCAACGGCAATTACTACACCCATTTCCTGTTTTTCTCTTGATGTATCCGGCAATATGATGCCACCGGTTGTCCTCTCTTCTTGCTTAGCACGCTTTATTAAAACGCGATCTGCTAGAGGGCGGAGTTTTACTTTCGTTTGAGTTGTCATGATTTCTTCTCCTTGTTTGGTTTATTTCTTGTTGATATCATATGTGAGTTGGATATATTTTTCAAGAGATCTAGCAGAAAATTTGGCACTAAATAAGTTTAATTGCTAATTTATGATATAAAAAGGGGAATGGTATATGGAAAACAAAGTTGAAATTCACTATGAATTAGCTTCTTGGGATCTAAAAAAGATTTACCAATCAGATGAGGGTTGGGAAAAAAATTATCAGGAATTTATCAAAAAAGCTCAAAATTCTTGGGAAGAAGTAAATGCTTCCAAAGAAAGATTAGAAGAGGGGACGGAAAGAGTAGAAGAAACTTTAAACGCTTATTTTTCGATTTCACGTGATCTGGAAAAGCTTTACACTTATGCGCATCTTAAAAAAGATGAAGATTTAACAAACAATTTTTTTAAGGAAATGAACGATAAAATAGAAGCTCTATTTCATGATTTTTCTCATAAAACTGCCTGGTTAGAGTCGGGGATTCTTCAGCTACCACGTTTTACAATTCCCAAATATGCATTTTATCTTGAGAAACTCTATGCACAAAAAGAGCATATATTGAGCGCTGACAAGGAAGAAATTCTAGCGCTTGCTGGCCAAATGAAAGGTGTTCCCCAAAAGGCGTTCTCCCTTTTTAATAATGCAGACCTTGTTTTTCCAGATATTCTGGATGAAAATGGTGAGAAAATGCCTTTAACACACGCATCCTACCAGAAATATATGAAAGGCGAGGATAGAACCCTTCGTGAAAATGCATTTAAAACACTGCATCAAACTTTTCACCGCTTTGAAAATACGATAACAGAGCTTGTGGCAGGGCAGGTACAAACACATATATTTACGGCAAAAGTACGTAACTACAAAAACTCTCTCGAAGCAGCTCTTGATGCAAATCATATACCAGTAAGCGTTTATAAGTCACTCATTGAAACAGTTCGTGAAAATTTAACACCTCTTCATGATTACGTTAAAATGAGAAAAGAAGTTCTTGGTTTTGAAGAGCTACATTGTTATGACATGAGTGTGCCGTTAATCAAAGATTGTGATAAAACTTTTACTTATGAAGAAGCTGTAGAAATTGTGATCGAGTCCGTTGCAATACTTGGAACAGAATATCAGGAAATTTTGAGAAAAGGATTGAAAGAGGACAGATGGGTCCATGTATATGAAAGTAAGGGGAAAAGATCAGGTGCCTACTCTAGTGGCTGTTATGATTCGATGCCTTATATCCTTCTTAACTATCAAGGAACAATTTCAGATGTGCTCACACTTTCTCATGAAGCTGGGCATAGTATGCACACCTATTACAGTAACAAAGGTCAACAATACCATAACGCGCATTACCCGATCTTTTTGGCTGAAATAGCATCTACTTTTCATGAGAGACTTACTTATGAATACCTCCTCTCAAAAATGACAACTGACGATGAGAGATCGTATTTGATCAATCAACAAATAGATGGAATGCGAAACACTTTTTATCGACAAGCCATGTTTGCTGAATTTGAGCTAAAAATTCATGAGCTCCTTGAAAATCAAATTCCTCTTACGCCAACTCGATTGAAAGAAGAGTACCAAAAGCTCAATATCGATTATTTTGGGCCACACTTAACGCTAGATGAAGAGCTCTCATTTGAATATATGCGTATCCCTCATTTTTATTACAACTTCTACGTCTATCAGTATGCTACGGGAATTGCTGCCGCATATGCTCTTGTAGATAAAGTTAAAGCCGAAGGTCCGAAAGAATATCTCGAATTTCTCTCTTCTGGAGGAAGTGGATATCCTGTCGATCTTTTGAAAAAAGCAGGCCTTGACATTACCCAAAAAGAAGCTCTTGCCGCGCTCCCACGGATCTGGAAAAAATTGCTCGTAAATAATCCTTCCAAAAAGTAAGATGACACGCATATGCTACAAAAAACAAAGATCAAAGATGCGTTCGTAGTTTTAAATGAAAAGGGGCTGCACACGCGCCCCGCTACAGAACTTGTAAAATGCGTCTCCAATTTCAAAGCTCAAGTGACTTTGCACTACCAAAATCTTTCCGTTAATGCGAAATCTCTTCTTGGGATCTTGATGTTAGCTGCAGCAAGAGGTGCTAAAATTCGTATCGAAGCTGACGGCGACGATGCTGAAGAATGCATCAAAGCGCTGATCACTCTTGCTAAAGCCAAGTTCCACATGAATTATTAGTAGCGCTTCTTAGAAGCTGTCCTAAAGCTGAGAAACCGGTTAAGAATCTGAAAGACTTGTTTCGTGATCAGCCGCGAACTCACACGCTTTATCTATATTTATCGCTCTAGTGACCTCAACTGGCGAAAGGACTTTAAAAGCTGTAATAGGAATGAAAAAATTTATTATCAAAACCTTTCCATTTCTACGATTGCATGTGAAACAATTAGTTGTTATGTAACCTGATAATAAAATATTTCGCTTTTTTGTTGAACTGCCGTTAATTTCCTTCAGTGATCCAATTCTGGTACAATCACCTCGAGTTAAAGGCTTGCTTGTCCTGCATCTGTAGGAGGGATTCTCTTCATATTGCTTGGCTCTTAGTGAGCCCGTAAGGGCTGCTTCGGCATGCTTTCCACTAATGTCTAATGCAGCAAGTCGACAAGCGCTGTCTAAGTCTGCTTCGTTAACGGACATTACAAGGGTAAATGAACGAGGAGATGTTTCAGTATCGTCATCACATTTAAGGATTTGCAATCTCTTTGGATTAATGGCTATTGAATCGGGATCCCTGATCCATGAAGCCGCACCCGCTACCCAACGATACCAAGAAGATTTATCATCCGTATCAGGCACTTGAGCCTCAAAATACGGGCTATTATAATTTTCAAAATTTACAATTGATAGTGCATTGATTGTAGCATCTGTAGCATCAACATCCCCCCCATTAATCCCTGATGGAGAGTACTTATTTAACGAAGAACCCAACACCCTCCCAGAAATAGCTAAATATCCTAAAAACATAGCTTTCAACGCCTGACCTAATGTAAAATCCACAGTATTTCTCCTAAAATCGTTTGAGTAACTATATTTTTTTGATATTCTTTAAATTTGGAATAACGGATATGATATAAGTTTATGGCATTTTTGTAAAATACTCATAGCAAAAGAGAGGGCATATTTATAACCTCAGTTTTGATTTGGAATTACATAAACTCAAAACTGAGGTTAGTAAGGTTTGAGTTATTGATTAATGCGATCTAGTTTTAGACGTTTATCGTAATAGAAAGCAGAGGCGGATTCTTGAATTTCCCACTCAGGTAATGCTTGAAGCCTTGTGCGTTGAAGTTTGCTGTGCGCTCTTGTTGCTTTGCGAATGCTTTTATAGTGGTCAAAGAGACCCGTGTTATGAACACCTAGAACAACTAATGCTATTGTGATTAAGAGAACTCTGGGTACTAGGCCAATTGTGATCGCGCCCACAATTTGGATCGTTTTATAGAGTCTGCTTTTTTTCTTATCAGGCATTATTTCTGTTTTCGTGTAGTCGTTTGATGATAATATGCATGCTCCGTGCCTATCGTTTGTGATGTCAATATCATTAGGAGTAATTAGGAATTTTCTTCCAATAAATCTTGAGTAGGCAAATAGATTTCCAATCCAGTCGCCACCAGTTGTGTAGTTTGTTGCTTTGAATTTTTCATCTAGATTGTCATATTTTTCCATTTCTCTTTTAGTAACTCCTGGGGCATTAAATGTGACAAGCTCTTCGATAAACCTGTGATTATCTCCGTCCATGGCTATTTTTGCAGCGGTTGCGCCGCCAAGACTGTGGCCTGCAAGTATAAATTTTCCATGGCCATCCTCTGCGTGATGCTTAATCATGCCAGCTATCCACTCACCATTATTCTCAACAATCACGCGTCCCACATCAAATGAGGGGCAAATTTTTGTTGAAAGAAGCGTTTTCTTAATTGCTTTCGGGCCAAAATTTGCGACTAAAGTGCCGGATCGATATTTAGGTGCAGATCCCGCAAAAAGAAGTATAGGGGATATTTCCTTATTAGCGTGCTTAGGGAGCGCTAAAAATGCTTTATTCCCTTTTGTAAGAACAAGTTCCTGAACTGTAAATGCATAAAAGTAATAGCGTCCATTTTCTAAAACGGGTAAATCAATTTGATTTGTGAGTCTTCCGTAGGCAATGAATTTTGCATAAGCTTCGTGTATAATAGGCTTTGCTTCTTCTTCTGTTTTTCTTCCGTCATTATAAGCTTCCATTACTGCGGCTAAAGTCTCATACAATCTACTTATATACTGAGGCTGAAACACTCGTCCATTAGCTACTTTGGAGCTTAAGTGAGCCGTAAATAGAGGAGACTGGCATGGAGATGTTCCAATGGTGACGGAGCTAGAGGCGCTCTCATCTGTTCTTATGGAATTAGGACTTGTTCTCCCTATAGAATCCATATGCACCCTAAATGTTAATTAACATTATAATTATAACATAATTAACATATAATTACAATTTGATTCTAATCTTCGTAGGGCTCGGCTTTAGAGAGGAGAGAGGGGGTGCAGTAGATCGGAAGGTTATAGATCAAGGCAAGGGAGAGGCTGTCTGAGGGTCTAGTATCAATTTCGACAATTTTCTGGAGATCGGTTGTTGGCTGCGAAATAAAGAGCTTGCAGTAGTATATTGCGTCAAGGACGTCGTGGATCACGACTTGCAAAGGGATGATATTCAGTCCTGAGCAAATAGAGCCTAGGAGGTCAATTGTTTGAGGTCTTGCGAAGGGTTTGTCTGTAAAAAGACGCTGAACGTAGTCACCCGTTGTGGGGGTTGTGTAAATGGCAAACTGCTTTTCTTTTGCTGAAAGGATGAAGACGGTGTATTGGGAGGCTTGGATGATCTTTTCAAACGTTGTTGGTAATAGTAGTTCTGTCATGGCTTCTCCTTTATTTCAATTAATCCATTAGGGTAGGCGATATACACTTTTGTAGCGGTATTTAAAAAAAATCCTGTTTCTATGACTCCTAGGGTGTTTTTGATGCGATTATGATGATTTTGGGGGTCCTCAATCGGGCCTTGAAAGTCGATATCATAGATATAGTTCTTGTTATCAGATAAAACAGGAGCTGCTCCTTTTCTTCTCAAAGAGCCGCTATAACCTAAGTCTTTAATTCTCTGTATGGTAGAAGCGTACCCGAATGCAACTATCTCAATTGCAACAGGGAAGCCCTCTAGTGGAGATGTCATTTTGGAACTGTCAACTAAAACAATGTTCTGGATAGATTTGCTTGCTACAAGTTTTTCTCGTAAAAGAGCCCCGCCACCACCCTTTATTAGGTGAAATGTTTTAAGATCAATGCGGTCAGCCCCATCAAAAGTGATATCAATAGGTATTTCTAAGGACTCGTCTATCAATGGAATAGAATTTTGAATCAGCTTCATTGAGGCCATTGAAGTTGCTATGCAAGAGATGTTAAGAGACTTGGTTTTAATGTGCTCTTTGAGAGCCTCGATAAAAAAAGTTGCAGTGGACCCTGAGCCAATACCAATTGTCATTCCGGATTTTACTAGCTTAACCGCCTCATTTGCAGCATGTTGCTTTTCTTTCTCGTTTGCCACCGGACTCCTAATCTTTTCTTTCATAATGGAACATCACATTTTTCATAGCAACTAAAACAAACCTAGATTAGACTGGGTAGAAATTAGTTGAGGAAAAGCATGAAGAATAGTCGTACAGAGATTAAAAAAATCGCAGAGGAAAGCGAAAAAACTAAGAAAGCTAGAGCCAAGTTGAAAAAAAGACTATTAGAGTTAGAGAAAAAAGTTACTAAACAGGCTCTTGAAAATAAAAATATGGAAATTCATCGTTGGATAGCAAGACACGCTTCGCAAAGAGTTGCTCTTCGGACAAAATCAATTTCTTTATTTGATGGAAATAAAAACCCAGCAGAGATTAGCTCTAGAATTGCTAAAGTGGCAACTCAATTACAATGTGAGATGCAAAGCGTATAAATGGGTAATGTATTTGAGTGGTTTTTAGAGCGTGGTTTTGTAGATCAGTGTACAAGCGGTGAGCTTAAAACTGTCTTAGATAAGAGCACTCCTTTCTATTTTGGGATTGATCCCACAGCGCCAAGTCCCCATTTAGGTAATTGGGTAGGGATAATTGCTTGCATGAAGCTTCAAAGATGTGGTCATAAACCGATCATTCTAGTGGGCGGAGCTACAGGGCTTATTGGCGACCCATCAGGGAAAGATTTAGAAAGGCCATTACTATCCCCTGAAGAGATTCACAAAAATGTAGAATCACTTACTGAAGTATTAAAGAAATTTCTCGATTTTAATCATCCGACTGCAGCTCCCGTAATTGTAAATAACTATGAGTGGTTTTCTAAAATGAACGTAATTGAATTTTTACGTGATGTCGGGAAGCAGTTCCGTTTAGGGCCTATGCTTGGAAAGGAAAGTGTGAGAAATCGATTAAATAGCGAAGAGGGGATGAGTTTTACTGAATTTAGTTATCAGATTTTGCAGGGTTATGATTTTTATTATCTTTCCCAAAAAGAAGGTGTTAGGCTTCAAATCGGTGGTAGTGATCAGTACGGGAATATTACGGCAGGAATTGATCTTACACGAAGGCTTTTAAAAAAGAGTGTTTATGGTCTCACTTTTCCACTTTTAGTAAGATCTGATGGAAAAAAATTTGGAAAAAGTGAAAAGGGCGCTATTTGGTTGAAAGCAGATCTGTGTTCTCCTTTTGAGATGTATCAGTACCTTATTCGTGTGGCTGATAAAGATGTGATTATGATGCTGAAAATGTTAACCCTTCTGGAATTGGACGAAATAGGTGAGATTGAAAAAGAGATGAACTCGGCTCCCAATTTTGCACAGAAAAGGCTTGGCTCGGAAGTAACAAGGCTTGTTCATGGTGAAGCTGGATTAAAAGAAGCTTTGCTTGCAACAGCTGCACTAGCTCCAGGAAAAATGGATTTTCACTCAGGTGATTTAAATGCTGCGGCAGAAAATATGCCCAATATTGAAATTTCTGCAGAAGAAGTTTTAGGGCAATTATATGTCGATGTCGTTTTGAAATCGGGACTTCTTTCTTCTAAAAGTGAAGTAAGAAGACTCATACAAAATCAAGGTGCGTACCTAAATGGACAAAAAATTAGTGATTCAAATTTTGTGATCACAAAAGATTATTTATTGGAGGGAAATCTCTGCCTAATCAGTGCTGGTAAGAAAAATTCGATGCTGATTCGATTAAAATTCTAATAGTTTTTTACTATTCTCTTGAAAAAAATGTGAGAAAAAGTTTCTAATAGGATGAAAGAGAATGGAATATGAAAAAACTTAATCAGATTAAAAAAACAAATTGTCTGAAATTCAACAATCTAGAACAATGTGTTCTAAACTATTTATTTTTTAACATATAGTAACAAGGAGTAAAAATGGCAACTAGGACAAAAAAACAGCTGATTTCAAAAATCGCAACAAAGACAAATCATCACCCAAATGAGGTGCGTGTAATTATTCAGTCTTTTCTAGATTCAATCACAGAGAGTCTTTCTTCAGGTGATCGTTTAGAGTTTAGAGATTTCGGTGTGTTTGAAGTTGTCACTCGTAAGCAAAAAATTGGAAGAAACCCTAAGAATGCTTCAGTTGCAATCGTCATCCCACAAAGACAAGCTGTTAAGTTCACAGCTGGAAAAAAGATGCGCAACATTATTGAAAGTATCAATAAAAAATTAGCAGCTTCTTCTCGTTAATAAAAGCGAGTTCATTTATCATGAGGGTACTTTTTAAGAGGTGCCCTTATGATGATCACAAGTTTCAAATTAGATAACATTACACTAAATTTTGAGGGAGATCACACAGGTCTTGGCTCTATTGATCTTGGTCATACTTCTATTGTTTCCATGGGCCCTCATTATTTTCCATTAGGTGAACTCACTAGATTTGGTATTTACAGGCAGAGCGATGATTTTTCAGATGTGGAAGAAAGATCTACAAAAATCTCTGGATGGACAAAGTTAATTGCGTGTGATAGATCTTTTGGTTCTGGAGCTACGTGGATTAATTTTAGTGCTGAAAAAAAACGTGATGAAATATGGTTACAGGCGTCATTTGAAAATGGAAAAGGTGAGGATCCGTTTGCATTTGTTTTTTTTGTAAAAGCAGAGGAAATAAAAATTTCTGATAAAAGATATGTAAAAGGCGCACTTACAAGTTTTCAGGGAACACAGCAATCAGTCGATATCATATCAAATGGTGATATTGCTACCTTAGCTCTTCAATTTAAAACACCGATGCAAATTATTCCCTTAGCGGGAGGAGATTTTTTTTGGGGTGCTGATTTCCTAATTGCCTTTGAGATTCATGATCTCGAAAAAAAATACTTATGGAGTTTAGCAAAAAGTGTTTGATTTTGGAAACGTTTCCTTTTATGATCATAAAAAAGGGGAGATGTTATTTTGTCAATTCGTAAGGTGTTTGTAGCAATTGCAGTTTTGCTGTTTGCTGGAATAGGGATAGCGGGTGTAGTCAAGAAAAAGCCAGTTGAAAGCGCGCCTGTTTCGATGGTCCCTGTGCAAGCTCCTGTCCAAACCATTTCCGCTAAAGTTGTCAATACTCAAAAAAATGAAAATCCCCAAAAGGAAATTGATCTTGTAAGAAGGTTTTTTTCAAAGGGAATGGATAAACTTCCTATCGTAGAAACAATTACCTATACAAGCAGAGTGCCCTGGCTGAAAGGAAGACCTGCCTGGATTGCCGATTATGCAACTCAATATCAAACGTCTAGACACTTTATTGCTAGAAGCCTAAACGGAAAGCCTGATTATATTACGCAAAATATCACTCCAGGGGACAAATTTAATGTTCTTCGTACAGATAAGCAGATAGAGTTTTACTTACTAGTTGATCTCAGTCATTGTACAATGGATTTTTACTATCTAGATTTAGATAATAATGAAAGAGTTTTTTTGAAAACTTACATTATTGGAGCGGGAAGACTTGATCCTGCTTCACCATCGGGGAGCTTGACCCCTACCGGCAAATATATGTTAGGCAGCAAAGTTGCCGTATATAAGCCCGGAATTGAGCATTTTTTTCAGAATCGAAAAACCCATATGATAGAAATTTTTGGAACTAGGTGGCTTCCCTTCGAGATTGAGCTCGAAAATTGCTCAGATAGTGCCAAAGGATATGGTATTCATGGGGTTCCTTGCAGGTATGATGCTGAAAAAAATCTTTTAATCGAGGAAGAAAATGCCGTCAATTGCTATAATAGTGATGGATGTTTGCGGTTGAAGATGTGCGACATAGAAGAAATTTTTTCAATTGTCGTTACAAAACCTACAATTGTAGAGATTGTAAAGAGCAAACAGGACGTAATTTTACCTATGTTAAAAGAGAACTTTTTAGGAAATGACAAAACATAATTTTACGCCTTGGGAGAGAGTTCAGATTAGTCGGCACCCTGAACGCCCTCATACAAGCGATTTTATCCATAATATGTGTGATGGCTTTGTTGAGCTCCACGGCGATCGACTTTACGGTGACGATGGCGCTATTATTGGTGGCATTGGCTATATTAATGGTAAAAAATGTGTGATCATTGGTCAGGAGAAAGGAAAAGACACTGAAAGTAGATTGAAACGGAATTTTGGAATGCCTCATCCAGAGGGGTATCGTAAAGCTCTTAGATTAATGCTTTTGGCTGAAAAATTTGAATTGCCAATTGTTACATTTATTGATACGGCAGGAGCATTTCCAGGCCTTGCTGCTGAAGAGCGCGGGCAAGGTTCTGCAATCGCCACAAATTTAATGGCGATGGCCCAAATCAAAGTGCCTATTATATGTATAATTATTGGTGAAGGGTGCTCCGGTGGAGCTCTTGGAATCGGCGTTGGCGATGTGATTGCCATGTTGCAGCACTCCTATTATTCAGTGATTTCCCCAGAAGGGTGCGCATCAATTCTATGGAAGGATGCTAAAATGAACGCCCATGCTGCTGAAGTATTAAAAATTCATGCAGAAGATTTGATTAAATTTGGTATTATCGATGAAATTATAGTTGAGCCAGTAGGTGGGGCGCATACGGATCCGGCCTTTATCTATCAATCTGTAAAGGAGTTTATTTCTCTGCAATTAGAGATCCTTTCAGATTATTCTACCTATGAGCTCCTAGAAAATCGGTATCATAAGTTTCGTAAAATGGGACAATATGATACAGTCTTAAGCTAATGAAAATGTTATTAAAAGCAGCCTTTAGGTCAGGAAGACATTTTAAGTGGCTTGTCTTTTCCTTTTTTGCCCTTCTTGCAGTAACCATTGCAGATCAGCTCGAGATGCTCACTATAGGCGTGATCATCAATAATGTAGGTCCAGTTTCATCTGGTACTCACTACCCGATTCATGATTTTTTAGATCGAATTAAAGCTTACTTTGAGTTTGCGGATAACAAGATCCAAAAAGTGGCGCTTGCATTGCTCTTTGTTGCCACATTTAAGGCTATATCGCTCTTTTTTAGCAGGTATTCGACGAGAATATTAGCAATCAAGATTAGTCGTGATCTAAGACAGCAGTATTTCGAGCATATACAGCATCTATCAATGAGCTTTTATCAAAAGTACAACATAGGTTCCTTGTCAACAAGGGTCGTAGGCGACGCAAGTCAAATAGCGCTTTCAATTAATGCCTGGATCACAAATTACCTACACACTCCATTTACTGTAATTACCACTCTTTCCTTCTGCTTTTACCTCTCGTGGGAGCTATCACTAATTATTTTTGTCGGCGTTCCACTAATTGTGCTGCCCGTTCGCTTGATTACAAGAAGAGTGAAAAAAATCACAAGGACGCTGCAGAAAAATCAGGAAAAATTTGCCTCAGTCTTGATTGATTTTCTAGCAGGTATTCAGACAGTGAAAATTTTCTCCATGGAAAAATACACCTGTAAAAAGTACCAAGACCAAAATGATGATATGGAGCGCCTAGAGACTAAAACCACTCGATATGATCTCATGACAAGGCCCATTCTTCACTTTGTAACGACATTTTGCCTTGTAGTGATACTCTTTATTGGCCTTTACTGGATGAAAATAGAGCTTCCTGAGTTGATCGTCTTTTGTGGCATGCTCCACCTCTTCTATGAGCCTATCAGAAAATTTGCTGATGAGAACGCCTGCGTCCAAAGGGGAGTTGTAGCTGCTGAGCGTCTCTTCGAAGTTCTCAATATTCAGCCAGAAATCATCGATGAAAAAGGAGCTTCTGAAATCAACTCCTTCGAGCAAGAAATTGCTTTTGATAATGTTTGGTTTCGTTATGAAGACGAGTGGGTGCTAAAAGGTGTTAGTTTTACAGTAAGCAAAGGTGAGACCGTCGCAATTGTGGGTCCCACAGGTTCTGGTAAATCTACGATTCTCCAGCTCATCCCACGTCTCTATGAAGTTGAAAGAGGGCAAATTCTTATCGATGGTAAGCCTCTGCAGAGCTACACTCAAAAATCCCTCCGCTCCCTCATCTCCTTTGTTCCCCAAAAACCATTCCTTTTCAATGACACCATCCGCGATAATATTGTCTATGGCAAGGAAATCACAGAGAACGAGCTTATAACGGCCTCAGTTAAAGCATATGCTCATGAGTTCATCAAAGACCTTCCAAATGGGTATGAGACCCACCTAGCCGATATGGGCAAGAATCTGAGCGGTGGCCAACAACAACGTGTTGCTATTGCTAGAGCCCTCGTGAAAAAATCCCCCATCCTCATTCTTGATGAGGCAACTTCCTCTTTAGACGCCGTATCTGAGCAAAAAATTAAGAAGGCCATTCTTGGTCTCCAAGGCGAAATAACTCAAATCATTGTAGCTCATAGACTTTCGACAATAGAGCATGCTGATAAGATCATTTTCATTGAAAAAGGTCACATCATCGGTCAAGGCACAAGAGACGAGCTTCTGGCAAATTGCACCCCGTTTAAAGCTATGTGGGAAGCCTCCACACTCGAAACTAGTAGCGACATGGCTTTAAGCGAAGTCTAATAAGAAAAAAAACACCACAGAGATCATAGAGGACACAGAGGCGCTACGCGCTAAAAACAGTGAAATAAAAAAGGGGCAGGGCCTGCCCCTTTTAGACGTGTTATAATTCTATTTCTATAGTAGCTTTAGCCAGAGCTTCTTTGTCTAATCCTAATCTTTCTCTTGCTGCGGGAGATGGGTTGCTTTTTGGGCGCGTTACGCGAGTCCAGTTTTTGGAGTAAGGGTTTAAATTATTTTCATCCCAAGCTTTTTTTAGTTTTTCTGCATTAATACCAGAAAGACCATGTATTGTATCTTTACCTATTGTCTGAGAGATATCCAAGTCATCCAAGGCAGCGGCAACACGGGGATCAATACGCTCTCTAGTAGGCGCTGCTGTAGCGGTCGGCTTTGGAGCATGAACTATCGCTATAGTGGCTACTTGTGGTTGATCTTTTGTTTCTGACTTCGTCTCAATAGGAGTTGCCTGATGAGAAAAAACCTTGTTCTCCATTATAAAGTGATAAAAACTAATAAGAAGGTTAATAAACTTATTCCAAAGAGTAAGGGTTTTATTGGTAGAATTTACGTTACCTTTTGTAGTTTCTTCTACTTTTACAAAAATTACTTCTTTAACGCTATCGGATTCGTTTGTCTGAGATTCAACTTTTGGATGGGGATCAAATATCCAATCGCATGTCCCGTTATCGTCAACAAATTTACCGGGTTGAGTAGGCGTAACCATAAAATCCTCCAATAGTGATTAAATTTAGTATTATTATACTAATTAATGTTTAATTATGCAATTTTTCTTTTAATATGAGAGAATAGATATATTAATTAAATTTTAACAGTAAGACCGGCAGAAGGCACGCGCGCGTGCCTTCTGCCCGATATTAATTTTAAAATCTTATAGGCACTAGAACATTAAAGTTCATCGTAGGTTTTAGGACAGCTTCTAAGATGCTCAGATAAAACTAGGAGAGGAGGCCGAGCTTTTCAAGGCGGGCTTTGAGCTCTTCGTTTTCGGGTTTGTCGAAGACGCCGCTTTGGCCGAGCCATTTGAGGTAATGCTTGGGGAGGGCTTCTAGAGGGGTGCCGCGGTGTTTCCCAAAGGGCATTTGTCTCATTTCTGTGGCGGTCTGATTTTTATAGATGAGGTTGTAGGCTTCTTGAATGGGAAGGTCTTCGATCATTTGGGAAAAGATTTTATAGAGAACCATGACGTCATCGAGCGCTCTGTGGGCGCTATTTGCCTCGATGCCGTAGATTTCACGGAGGTATTGAAGGGGGTGTTTGGGGAGATCTGGTCTATATTTACGAGCCCATTTGAGGGTGTCTAGGTAGATAAAATTTGGCATGATAAGGCCACCTCGTTTGGCTTCATGGACAAGAAAGTGCTTATCAAAGGAATCGTTATTATGGGCAACTAGGATTACATCACCACTACAAAAGTCGAAAAACTCTTTGCCAATAACGGAAAAATTAGGGGCATCTTTTACCATTTCATCGGTAATGCCAGTAATTTGTGTCACTTCTGCTGGAATAGGCACCTCAGGATTGACAAACTTGCAAAATGTGAGATTTCGTACTGGATCAAAAGCGGCAATTTCGGTAATGCGATCTTTGTCAGGCTTCACACCTGTTGTCTCTGTATCATAATATATCGGTCTAGGACTCATATGCGCTCCTTAATAAAAAAATATTCACCGCAGAGTCGCAGAGGACGCAGAGCTCGCAGAGAGTTTAAAATCAGAGTTATAAGTTAGGTTCTTGTCGTTACTAATTCTTTTTACTCCATCAATTAGTAAGGATACATTAAAGTTGATTAGAAGTCCCTTTTTCAAATTTAGTAATCGTAGATATGTTAATAATTGCGCAAAGTGAATTTGAGTAATTTCTTCAACTGATTTGAGTTCAAGAACAATTTGATTTTCTACAAGAAAATCAATTCGATATGCAGCCTCTACTTTTGCTCCTCTATAAATAACAGGAAGAGTGCATTGCCTTTCAAAAGCTATATTTCGAAATTTAAATTCTTCTGCGAGACATACTTCATATGTAGACTCTAATAAACCAGGCCCAAGTTGTCTATGTACATGAATAGCGGCCCCTATAATTTTTCTGGTCATCGCATCTTCCATATATACTTCTCGTGTTTCAAAACTTGGTTTTTTCTTCGTCATAAATCCTCATCTTCAAATTTGTCTCGGGCTTATCTAGTGCAAATAGCACTCGCCCTCGACACCAGCTTCGCTTAATTTAAATCTAAGAATTTCTGACTTGAAAATTCCCAATTTTTGAATCTCTCTCAGTATATTGCTCTCTTCTTTTTTCTCTGTTTGCTTTTCTCTTTTTTTTTATTTGTTCTCTGTGTCCTCAGCGATCTCGGCGACTCTGCGGTGAACTCTTTCTTTTTCATTAAACAAATTAGAAAAAAAGGTTAGCAAAAGAAGTTATTTGATGGTATCTAAAAAATGGGTTAGACTAGGAAACCATATGAGCTCTTGTGTATCTTATCATTTTACGAAAGGCGATCCGAGCAAGGTTTTGGATAGCATTGGAAAGGAAAATGCGCTTAAAGCATTGGATGAGATGCTTCTCATTCGAAATTTTGAGCAAAGAGGGGAGCAGGGGTATCAGGCGGGGAAGGTTTGGGGATTTTATCATGCATATATTGGTCAAGAAGCGATACAGGTGGCTGCAATGTATGCGATGGGAAGGGAGGAGCATTTATGGGTAACAACTTATAGGTGTCACGCGTTAGCGCTATTACTCGGTATGACAGCGAAAGAGGGGCTTTGTGAGCTCTATGGTAAGGCGAATGGCAATGCAGGTGGTCGGGGTGGCTCAATGCATATGTATACAGATAATATGTTTGGTGGTGATGGGATTGTTGGTGGTCAGTGGGGCGTTGGAGCTGGGCTTGCATTTAGTTTGAAGTATCGCAGTTTAAAGGATCGGATAGCAGTTTGTTTTGGGGGTGATGGTTCTGTTGCGCAAGGAACTTTTCATGAGTCAATGAATTTAGCGATGCTTTGGAAGCTACCTTTGCTCGTGGTTATTGAAAATAATCAACTGGGAATGGGGACGCAGGTTCATAGAGCGATAGCAAATTTGCCGATGGGGGAGAATTTAGCTAAAGCATACGGAATGAAATGTTTTACAGTAGATGGTATGGATTTTTGTGATTGCTTTGCAGTTTTTACAGAAGCATTCGAATGGATCAAAAAAACGGGGGAACCTGTAATTATTGAAGCTGCCTGTCATAGATTTAGAGGCCATTCCATTTCAGATGCTGCTCATTACCGTACAAAGGAAGAGCTTCAAAAAATTGTGGAGAGGGATCCAATAACTGTTTTTGTAGATTACTTGAAAACAAAAGGTTTTATTACAGATGCAATTTTTGAAGAGATGAAAAAGGCAAAACGGGATGAAATGATTGCTGCCATGAAATTTGCGGATGAAAGTCCTTTTCCTGATATAAGCACATTAGAAGAGGGAGTGATTGTTTGAGTAGCCAAGAGATAGATATCAGAGAAGCTCTCCGTCAGGCAGTTGATGAGGAGATGGAGAGGGATGATAAGGTTTTTATTCTAGGTGAAGAAGTTGCCGAGTATGATGGCGCTTATAAAGTTACAAAAGGACTATGGAAAAAATGGGGCGATAAAAGAGTTATCGATACTCCTATTTCTGAATCAGGATTTTCAGGCCTTGCAATTGGCGCAGCTCTTACAGGACTTAGGCCTATTGTAGAGTTTATGAGCTTTAATTTCTCTTTTGTTGCCTTTGATCAAATCGCGAGTAGGGCCTGTAAATTGCACTACATGTCTGGGGGTAGATTCAAGGTTCCGATTGTTTTTAGAGGGCCAAATGGCGCTGCAGCAAGAGTTTCCTGTCAACACTCCCACAATGTCGAGTCTTTATATGGTCAATTCCCAGGTTTAAAAATCGTTTCTCCTGCAACTGCTTATGATGCTAAAGGACTTTTGAAATCTTCTATTCGTGACGATAATCCTATATTATTTCTTGAAAACGAGCTCATGTACAATATTAAAGAAGTGATTCCCACAGAAGAATTTCTCGTTCCAATTGGAAAAGGAAAAATCTTAAGAGAGGGGAGAGATGTAACGCTTATTTCTCATAGCAGGATGCTCCTTTTTTGTTTAGAAGCTGCAGATGCAATGGCTAAAAAAGGAATTAAGGTCGAAGTGATTGATCTTAGATCGATTAAGCCTCTTGATGTGGGGCTTATAGCTTCATCTGTTAGGAAAACAGGTAGAGCTGTGGTTGTCGAAGAAGGGCATAGATTTGCAGGGATTGCGGCTGAAGTAATTTCAGAGATGATGGAGCACTGTTTTGATTATTTAGATGCGCCGATTAAGCGAGTATGTCAAATGGAAACTCCACTTCCTTATTCGCCACTCCTTGAAGAATTCTCAATTCCTAATACAAAACGTATCATGAAAGCGCTTGAAGAAGTCTTGGAGGGAAGATGATAACTGAAATTGCAATGCCAAAGCTTTCTCCTACAATGATGGAAGGGAAAATTGTACTCTGGCTAAAAAATGAAGGCGATTTTGTTAATGAAGATGAAGCCCTTTGTGAGATAGCAACAGATAAATCAACAATGGAATTCAACTCGATTGAAAAAGGGTACTTACGTAAATATTTCTTTCAAGAAGGCGATGCAGTTCCTGTCGGAGAGATTTTAGCAATTCTTACCGACACAAAAGATGAGGACATTTCTGCTTACGGCCCTAAAAAAGTAGAAGTAATAAAAAAAGAAGAAGCTCAACCTGTGGAGAAGAGAATTGAAGGAGGGCATACAGGCGCTTCTTTTGCTATCCCTACGTTTGCACCTGTGCCCGCAAGGCCGCATTTTGACTTTTCAAATAGTGATAGTCATACAAAAGTTGTCGCCTCTCCGCTTGCAAAGAAAATTGCAAAAGATAAAGGACTAGATCTCACATCTGTAAAAGGATCAGGCCCGTCCGGTCGAATCATTGCTAAAGATCTTGAATTTGCTCAAGGTCATGGGCCAATTATTCTTCATGAAGAGGCCCCTACAATACCGCCCGGAACTTATGAAGAAATCTCCCTAACTCCGATTCGTAAAGTCATTGGCGAGCGTCTCCAAGCATCCAAGATGACAATTCCACACTACTATATTCACGATGAAGTAAGAGCTGATCGAATGATTGATCTTAGAGAGCAGCTAAAAGCAGGTGGCCTCAAAATCACCTTCAATGACTTCGTTATCCGCGCATGCGCCCTTGCCTTAAGAAAACATCCTGAAATCAACTCCGGCTTTAACTCCCAAAATCAAACGATCATCCGTTTTAAAACAGTCGACATTGCTCTTGCAGTAAGTATTCCAGACGGACTCATCACCCCAATTATAACCCATGCAGACTATAAAGATATTTTCACCCTTTCGGAAGAAGCCAAACGCCTCGCCAAAAAGGCTAAAGAAAATAATTTACAGCCAGAAGAATACCAAGGGGGCTCCTTCACTATCTCCAACCTGGGCATGTTTGGCATTAAATCCTTCGACGCCGTCCTAAATCCCCCCCAAGCAGCCATTCTAGCAGTCGGCGGTATCCTCGAAAAACCCATCATCGAAGATGGTAAAGTCATTCCCGGAAACCTCATGAACCTAACTCTTTCTCTCGACCACCGCGTCATTGACGGCGCAGACGGCGCTAAGTTCCTCATCACCCTCAAACACTTTCTTTTAAATCCTGCAACCCTTCTTATTTAATTACGCCGCATGTTACAATACTCCCAACCTTAATAAGGAGTTATTATGCTTTCGGTAAAAACATATTTTAATCCGCCTGCTTCATCACTAATTACCGGTTTTCATAACCAGCTGACAAGCGTTCATACTGCGCGGACAAAATACGACATCATCAACACTCTTGCCCTCGCAATCATCACAGAACTGTCCCTTATTATCTCATCCATTATAAACCTAGCCAATCTACCTCGCTCCTTTAGAGCCGCCTGCAAAGTAGAAACATATCTCCTTGCAAGCCTCCTCACCTTCCCTTTCTATCTCTTCAAATCCATCCGCACTCCTGCACTCCTCTCCATAACACCACCACCAGCAGAAGATGCTTCCGCTTTGCTTTTAAGCGCATCTGTTCAGTTCTCTAACCTTGTAGTAGCTCATTTACAGGAACAACACAGGCAATTTGTAGCCAATTTACGCATCCAGCTTGCAACAGACAGGGGCGCTGCAGTTGCGGAAGTGAGGGATGAATTGAACCTGGAATTAGTACAAGCTAGGGCAAGAATTGCTGCTCTTGAAGCTGAATTACAAGCAGCCAGAGCTACGCCTCCTGCTCCTCCTCTATTAGACGCCCCTGTCCAACGTAGAGCAGAAGCTTTACATCGTCGCATTATATTTTTAGTGCGAGAAAATGGAGGGAGACTGCTTCCAATTCTTCCTGCTGAGTATTCTAGACTTTTTACACAACAAGAGCTTCCTCCAGTAGCAGAATAAATTTAGGAGAATCTCGGTGCCTGACCCCGCAAGATTGCAAGTAGATAAATTTCTGCGCAGAGCAGCAGGCCACTAATCCAGTCTGCACCCCGCATAGGGGTGTAGCAGCCAATAACTAATTATCGCAACGAGAAATTGCAGATCGTGAGCCCGGCAGGGTGGATGGACAGTGCAGGCGCACGACCATCCGAGCGATATGCAATTTATCAAAGTGAGAATTGGTCTGGGGGGAGCAGGGTGTTCTCCACCCGACTTTTTTTTAAGACATCAATTATATTTGTAATTTTTGCTTGTTATTTTTTTTCTTCTAGAGCCATTTGCGGCGCCGGAAGAATGTGAGCATTATGATGATGATGGTGAAGACAAAGCCCATGATAATATAGAAGGCATGAGGGCTACGTTCAAAGGGGAGGGGGATATTCATTCCATAGATGCTCGAGATTACGGTTGGAAAAGTTAGGACTATTGTAAGGGCTGTGAGGAGTCTGATTGTTTTGTTGAATTGATTTGTGATGATGACTTGGACAGAGTTTCGAAGGCTTGAGATGATTCTTAGAGAAAGTCTGCACATCTCTTCTGCTTGCTCTGTTGCTAGGAGGAGATCTTCTAGTAAATCTTGATCTTTTTCGTAGAGTGCCGTAAATTTTCCTGATAGAATTTCTTCGATGACTTCTTTCAGCGGTTGGAGGGAGTTTTGGCATTGGTTTAGGTTTTCTTCTTTCCTGGTGAGTTCCGTAATTTCTTTATCGCTGACGGTGCTAATGTCTTTTTCTTGATTGATGACTTCAGCTCTTATCCGTCTGATAACTTTTGTATATTCCTGCACGATTCGTAAAAGAATGTGGATGAGGAGTTTAGTCCGCATGCTTGTGCTGTTTGTGGACTTTTCGGAAAGAATTCGCTCGATGATATGGCAAGTTGCTGGACAGATGGTTACGAAATGATTTTGCGTAATTACGATTGTGAGTGTTGCTGTATAGAGACCAATTTCTTGGAGGTAGGGGAATCTAGCATAGACTACAAATGCATCTTTCTCAAGCCTCTCGATACGAGCGATTTCCATCATGTCAAGGGCGTCTTTAATATCATCGGAATCAATTTTAAGAATTTTTGATAGGCGTTCGATATCATCTAAAGTTGCATTGCCTGCATGGATCCAACAGTCGGAGGTTGGAGAGGGAACTACGTGAAATCTTTCGTCAGCTGTTTCTTTTATGTAAGTTGTGTACATGGGACCTCATTATCTCCTTGTTTTAAGCTAATCCGCAAAAGCCCTTGTTAGCAAGGGGATTCGATAGGAGATTTATTATTTTTTTCTAGAGCTATTATTCTTGAGACATAGGATGCAAGTCTTTTTGCATGAACAGTTTGCTCGTGATAGCTTTTTATTGGCACTGCTGGGGCGCCGCCGTAAACGCCTTTTTCTTTAATTGATTTTGAAAAAGCTCCTCTTGCCATTAAAATCACATCATTTGCAATCTCAATATGGCCAACCATGCCTGATTGAGCTGCCAAAATGACTCTTTTTCCTGTCTTTGAGGAACCTGCAACACCTGTTTGTGCTACAATTAGATTGTCTTCGCCAATGATTACATTATGGGCTATCATTACAAGGTTATCAATTTTAGACCCTTTTCGTATGCGAGTCTCTTTAAACCTTCCGCGATCAATGGTTGTATTTGAACCAATTTCTACATCATCTTCAAGGACAACGTTGCCTAAGTGTTTGATTTTTTCATGTTTGCCTATACTGCTTGTAATATAGCCAAATCCACAACCGCCTATAACAGCGCCTGATTGTATAATAACCTGATTACCAAGTTTTGAGCCTTCACGGATCGTTACATTAGGATAGATGACACAATTTTGCCCAAGAGTTACCTCACAGCCTATGCACACTCCAGATAAAATTCTTGAGCCGTCTCCAATTACACAGTTTCTATCAATTACTACTAAAGGACCAATTTGGACATCTTTACCGATTTGAACACTTGAATGAATCACTGCGCTTGAATGTATCCCTAAAAATCCGCTAGCATCTGATGTAGGGATAAAAAGAGAGAGAAGTTTCTGAAAGGTATCAGATGGATTGTCTGAAATAAGATAATTCTTTCCTGAAATGATGGCTTCCTTCCGATCTACGCAAATAGCGCCGGCATTAGTCTTGCTGAGAAACTCGCGGTATTTAGTGTTGGAAAAAAACGAAATATCAGAGGGGGTGGCGCTTTCAAGTTCGTCAACCCCATTAATGATATGGTCAGCATTGCCTTTAAGTTCTGAAAGGGTGAGCTTGGCAAGCTCGCCTAATGTATAGTTATGCATGACCATGCCCCTTATTTTTTGGGAGCTTGTTGATTGATCTCGAGAGATTTTCCCTCTTTCTCAAACTTCTTATCCATTTCAGTGATTACATCTTCAGTAACATCTAATGTTGCCATGTAATGAAACGCTGCGTCTTTATTTAAAACTAAAGAGAGATGAGCTTTTTTAGCAACGCTCTCAGAAGCTTCGTTGATAAGATCAGCAACCGTATGCATAAGCTTCATGTTTGCTTGCTGCATAACTTGATAATACTGAGATTGATAACGTTGAAGTTCTTCGCCAAGTTGCTGAAATTTACCTTTTAATTCTTTTTCAGCTTCTGGGCTAAGTGAATCAAGAAAGTCTTTGTCTTGCAATTTTGTTGCAGTTGCATTCAATTGCTCGTCAAGATCTTGAATTGCTTTTTGCATTTGATTTCTAATGGTTTCAAATTGCTTTTGCTCATACTGACCATATTTAGATGTCTCAATACACTTTGTGAAATTGACGATACCTATATTTAATGCTTTGTCAGCTGCTTTTAATCCTGCAAAAGGCGCAATTGCTGCCAAACAAACTGTTGCTAATAAACGATTCATTGATTAATTCTCCTATTAAAATTGTCCTGCCATACTAAAAAAGTAACGTTGGAATCTTCCTTGAGTATCGTATTCTGCGTACTTCTCTCTGCTTAAGCCTAGAGGCAGACCAATACCGAATACAAAAGGTAATCGTTTGCCAATATCTATGCGCGCTCCCACTCCGTATGTAGCTACGAATTCATTTAAGCTCCAGTACTGTTGCGAGATCGAACCTGCATCGATAAAGGTAAATAGATCTAACGGCCTAATAATGTTTTGTAAATATTCCAAAGAGAATAAGCCTGATGACATACCGCCGACAGGGTCATTTGAGTGTTCATAGAGTTGGCCTACTTTACCTGGGTGATAACCACGTACGGATCCATCGCCTCCTAGTAAGAAACGCTCGCCTATTGGAAAATCGCCGCCATTGCCCCCTGAAACAGGTTGGGTAAATTTAAAGTCGGCACGCACCTTGAAAGTTCCTTTTCTCCAAACAGGATAGTAGTAGGAGTTAAAGTAACCAAAGCGAAGGAAGGGGATATTGTCTAGTTCGTCTTTATTTCTTACAAGACCACCAAATTCGGTTTCAAAATTTGATCTAAAACCTCTGTGCGGCTTAAAGGTATTGTCTGTTGTGTCATATCCAAGAGTAGAGGCTAGCGCAGAAACAATACCGTTGTTTTCTGGTTGAGCTTCTTCTGTTGGGCTATCTGCTTTCTTCTTATTTACTATTGAGGTTAGAGAATTTTTAACTCTAAAACGGAATCCATAAGTAAAATAAGGAGTTAGAGGGTAGGATGTGTTGATGGTGGTTCCAATATTGTGCAATCTATAGTTATTCGTTACAATTGTGTTTGTTCCCCAACTAAAATCAATCCCAAGTCTCCAAAGAGAATCGTTAAAATAGGGTTCAAGCCAAGACACATTAATATCACTCTCTTTCGCGCCGACAGTACCTTTAATTTGTAAAAACTGTCCGCCTCCACGAAATGCAGATGGCCCGTCGATCCAGACATTTCTAAATCCAGCAATGCTAAAGTTGTTTTCTGTAAGGTCGATACCTCCAAAAACGCTGTCGTTAGAGCTGTAGCCCCCGAATAAGCTAGCATTACCTGTCTGAGCTTCGTTAACTTCAACCATAACATCACAATACTCAGAAGCTCCATATTGGTGCTCGTCAGATTTTACAGGGTATACGTTAACGTTTTTAAAGTAGCCAGTTGACTGCAATCTATTTTGCGTTGACTTTAGCTTCCTGCCATCAAAAACTTCACCTGGTTCTATATCAATGTTATTGTAAACTACATTCTTGGTTGTATTGTAGTTTCCAGAGACCATTACAAGCCCGACTCGATACTTTTGAGACTCTTCAACGGTAAAATGGATGTCATACTCAGGAGCGTCTGAAAGTAGATCTAGTCTGTAGTCAACACTTGTGTGAAGATACCCTTCTCCAGTGAAAGCTTCTTTGATCTTTTCCTGAGATTCCCGAATTTTATCAATTGAAAAGGTTTCGCCCGGCTGAAGTATACACGCTTTTTTAAGCTCTTCATCAGTTTTAAGAGTTGATCCTGAAAAAGAAATGTTATGAATTGTGTACTTTGGCCCTCTGCTTAAAACAAAAACAAGAGCGAGCTTAGATTTCGGAAGATCGTCTAGCCTCATAGTCACATGTGCATCAACAAAACCTTTGTTTTGTAAATAATTAACAATAGTCTGGATATCAGGTTCAAGTTCCTCTTCTCTGATTGTACCAGATCCTGTTAGCCAGCTGACAAACACATTAAATTTCCGAACACGGATGAGCTCTAATACTTCTTTTTCTTCAGGTTTTGTAAATCCTTCAAATAAAATTTGATTGATTCTGCCTGTAGGACCTTCGTGAATTGTCAGATGAACAGTGATTTCGTTGTTATTCGGAGTATTCTCTACTTTATAAGAAATTTCAGCCTTGAAAAAACCCTTTTTTACTAAAAAATCGCGAATTTTTTCAATCGATTTATAAAACTCTTCGCGGTTATAGGTCATCCCTTTAGTTAGCTCAGCTTCAGATAAGATTTTTTTATCTTTAAAGGAGGAGCCTTCTATGATAAAGCTTGTGATAACAGGCCTTTTTTTCAGTGCAATGGTTATGATGACTTGGCTGTTTTCTACTTTTATCGATGGGTCCACCCACTCATAAGTGTCGGAGAGTGCCTTTAAATCTTTGTCGAAGAGCTCTTGATCAAAAGGGTCACCCATCTTTGACTGCATCTTATAGATGACTGTGGCTTCTTCATCAACTTCATCAGGTGCTTGATTTTCAACATGAATAATGATCTTACGAACCGGTAGACCCTCATAAGGTTCTGCAGGCGGCTGGGTAGCTCCAAAAAGTTGGAACATCGAAAAAAGAAATACAAATAAGATTTTCATAACAGGGGGAAATTTACCACAATGCAAATTTTTTCAAAAGGGAAAATATCGAATTAGACGGGGAGTCTTGAGGAGAAGGCCCTTGAGAGAGTGCCTTCATCAAGAAAGTCCAAGCTACTGCCCATCGGCATACCCATAGCAAGCCTGGAGACACTGATACCAAACTTGTTAAGTTCTCTTTTAAGGAATAGAGCAGTTGTGTCGCCTTCAATAGTAGAGTCGAATGCTAATATAACTTCTTTAGAGCAAGCGATATCAATTCTTTTTTTGAGCTCTGCAAGGTGAAGTTCATTAGGCCCAAAATGATCAATTGGAGAAAGAAGGCCTGGGAGAACATGGTAAAGACCGTTATAAATGCCTGTGGATTCAATAGAAAAGACATCTTTTGGTGAGGCTACAACACATACGGAGCTTGAGTCTCTTGTTTCAGAATCGCAAAAAGGGCATTTTTCTCTGTCAAAAAGAGCTTTGCATGTCGGGCATGTAAGTAAATCATTTTGTATGGATTTAAGTAGATCTCCAAACGCTAGAAGATCACTATTTTTCCAAGAAATTATTTGAAATGCAAAGCGCTCAGCAGTCTTTTTCCCGACTCCTGGGAACTTTCTTAGGAATAAAATAATTTTTTGAAGCGCTACGGGGTAACTCATAAATATGGGATTTTAGCGACGTTTTGAATAAAAAGCACTAGGTTTAATTAAATCAGACCTGGTAAAATAGTGCGCAAGATGATGATGAAAAAAGCCTATATTACCGCTGTTGGAACTTATTTGCCTGAGAAGATTCTTACGAATCAGGATTTGGAAAAATTAGTTGACACAACTGATGAGTGGATCGTCTCAAGGACAGGGATGAAAAACCGTCATATTGCAGCTGATGGTCAATATACCTCTGATATGGGCGCAAATGCAGCTAGAATCGCCCTGAAAAGGGGGGGGATAAGCCCTCTTGACATCGATCTGATCCTTGTTGCAACCCTCTCACCCGATTATGCTTTCCCAAGCACTGCATGTTTAATCCAAGCAGCTATTGGCGCTAAAAATGCTGCAGCCTTTGATATTCAAGCTGCCTGTACAGGAATGGTCTATGCTCTCGCAGTCGGTAAATCATTTATTGAATCAGGTATGTATAAAAATATTTTGATTATTGCTTCTGAAAAACTTTCTTCTATAACAGATTATCAAGATAGAAATACGTGCATTCTTTTTGGTGACGGGGCAGCAGCTTGCCTTCTTGGCCCTGAAGGGCCAGGTCTTATAATTGGAAAGGTCTCTCTCGGAGCTGATGGAGAGCAGAGTGCAATACTCTCGCTGCCAGCAGGCGGTTCGAGACACCCAGCTAGCTTAGAAACCGTTGAAAAGCGCATGCATTATTTGAAAATGGACGGAAAAGAAGTTTTTAAACATGCCGTCAGAAGAATGGAAGCATCAGCAATAAAATGTATTGCAGAATCTAGCCTTCAGTTAGAAGATATAGCCTATCTAGTTCCTCATCAAGCAAATATTAGAATTATCGATGCGATTGCTAAAAGATGCCGTATTCCTGACGAGAGGGTTATAAAAGTTGTAGAGCTTTATGGGAATACATCTGCATCTTCTATTGGTCTTGCACTTGAAAAATTAGTTGTTGAAAATAAGATTAAAGATAAGGATCACCTCTTGCTTGTCGCTTTTGGCGCAGGACTTACTTGGGGATCACTGATTTTAACCGCTGAAGGAGACTTTGGTTTATGACGCCCACTTCAAAAAATGCGTTTATTTTTCCAGGTCAAGGCGCTCAACGCCCTGGTATGGGTAAGGATTTTTTCGACTCATTCCTCACCGCAAAAGAGGTGTTTCAGCAGGCAGATGATGTCCTTTCGCTTGGCCTTTCTAAGATTATATTTGATGGTCCCATGGATAAATTGACGGAAACTAGGTACAGTCAGCCCGCAATTTTTGTCACAAGTATCGCAATTCTTCATACGATTAGAAAGCAGTTTCCAAGCTTACTGCCCTCATTTGCAGGTGGATTAAGTCTTGGTGAATATAGCGCGTTAGTTGCCGCAGAAAAGCTTGATTTTGTTTCTACTTTGAAGCTTGTCGCTGCTAGAGGACAGTACATGCAAGAGGCTTGCGAGAGTTTTCCAGGTAGCATGTTAGTAGTTATGGGCTTAGATGAAGCTGAGATTGTCAAAAGTGGAGCCTACATTGCAAATCTTAATTGCCCCGGTCAAATTGTTGTTGCATGCCCAAAGGAAAAAGTAGATAGTATTACAAAAAATATTAATGAAAGGGGAGCTAAGAGAGTGCTTCCACTGGCAGTTTCAGGAGCGTTTCATAGCCCATTGATGGCAGCTGCACAAGAAAAATTAACGCCCCTAATAGAGGATATGAATTTTCAACAAAGTGATATTTTGCTCGCAATGAATGTGATTGGCGATTTTGTAAGTGATGTAAGTCAGATGAAAAAATACCTTGCGGATCAGGTTGCATCCCCAACAAGATGGATGGATTGTGTTTTAGCGATGAGTAAAGAAGAGCCTTCCTTTTTCTTTGAAATGGGACCATCACAATTGTCTTCGATGAATCGAAAAATAGGCGTTACAGCCCCTACAATAACCATAGATAAAGTAACTGATTTGGAGCGTATTTATGAAGCGACTCGCTAGTTTAAATGTAGTTATTACCGGTGGCACAAGGGGCATTGGAAAAGGAATTGCTGAGGTTTTTGCTAAAGAAGGCGCTAGCATTGCAATCATTGGTACAAATGAGGAAAAGGGGAAAGAAATAGTAGCAGAACTTAAGAATATCGCTATAGATCCTAACCAAAAATTTGAATTCTTTAAAGTCGATGTGGCAAATAAACAAGAAATTGATACCTTTGCAGAAAATTTTTTAGCAAGTTTTGGGAAAATTGACGTTCTGATCAATAATGCTGGCGTTACAAGAGACGGCCTACTAATGAAAATGAAAGAAGCTGATTGGGATACTGTTCTTGATACCAACTTGAAATCCGTTTTTAACACCTGCCAAGCATTTGCAAGAAGTATGATTAAGCAACGAAGTGGCAGAATCATCAATATTTCCTCAGTGGTAGGAATCAGAGGAAACCCCGGACAAACCAATTATTCGGCCTCTAAAGCCGGAATGATCGGCTTTACGAAGTCCTTTGCTAAAGAGGTAGCTTCCCGTAATATCACAGTAAACTGTATTGCCCCAGGTGGCATTGCAACAGATATGCTCCATGAGCTTACAGATGCCCAAAAAGAGCTTTTATTAAAAGATGTGCCAATGCAACGCTTTGGCATCACAGAAGATATAGCAAATGCAGCCCTATTTTTAGCAGGACCCGAGTCTAGCTACATCACAGGGCAAGTTTTAGCAGTCGATGGCGGAATGACTGCATGATTTACTTAACAAAAACCATATAGGATAAATAAGGTATGGACGAAATAGAAAAAGAAGTAATAGACATCGTTGTAGAGCAACTTGGGGTTGATCCAGAAGAAGTTACAGCGACAAAATCATTTGTAGAAGACCTCAATGCTGATTCACTGGATCAGACAGAGCTCATCATGACATTTGAAGAAAGACTTGATCTTGAAATTACAGAGCAAGAGGCAGCCACTCTCCAAACAGTCGGAGACGTAGTAGCCTTCATCAAGAAGAAAAAGTCTGAAATCAGTATCTAAATAAATCAGTTGAGGGAGCTTTTAATATTGAGCTCCCTCATTATAATATTATTCTTAATAATAGGCATACAATGGGTACATACGTAATCGCAGATAACTATTCTGTGTTGAATAACTATAATTTTTCTGGAAAATCCCCAATTCAGTCTACGTTAGATTGGCTTTCAACTCCCTGCAGAAGAGTGCTCGGCGGAAGAAATGTTTGCGTATTGTCGCAAATGGTATGGCCTAAGATGGGAACTTCTGAAAAAGTTGCCACATTTATTAAATCGGCTCTGATTTTTCCTATTGCTATCGTATCGATAATAAGTCTTGTAGCTAGAGTTGTTATTTTCTCACCAACAAAAGAAAAAGAGAAAATAGTTCTTCAGTCAAACACTAAATTTCAAGCTCTTCAGAACTCTTTGAGAATGCATCAGGAGGGAAATTACTTAGGATTTTTGCGTCTTATTAGGGATAATCCCGAACTAAGTCAAAGGGGTGAAATAGGGCCAAAGCTTATTCCTGCTATGAATGTAGTGATAGGAGCCCGTCCTGATTGGAAAGAGATACAGGGGATGATTCGGCTTTTTAATCCACAAGATGCAATAGTTTATATTAATTTAGCTATAGCGAAAGTTAGTTATTCTATGTCTCCCCGTGATGTTGTGGAATTCATTAGGAATTCCTTACCGGACTATGTTAGAGATAGAGAGGATTGTTATCAATTTGTCCTTAAGAAAGCTTTAAAATTTACTGAGGTGACTCCTGAGGTTGATTTGGCTCTATTTTCATGGAAATTAGAGATTGCAAATCATATGATCAGAACTCGTAGTAAAGAGAATTTTCTAAATTTTGATGACGACTTAAAGCTTCTTATGATTCCTTACGAAGAGAATAAGCTAAGAGATCAGTTGTTTGATGGTTGTCCTAACACTAGCATGTTTTATCTTCCTATTTTTAGAGATCAGGTCGAAATGAGCAAAATTTCAATGCTTCTAGATTCGACACGCCTTGTAAATAGAATAGGCGGCCCTCTGTTGCAAAACCTGTCCAAAATAATAAATGAATCTACGAGAAGTGATTTATTGGAGAAAATAGAAAGGGAATTGAAAAGAGCTAGCGCGGAGCTTGTACAATCTAAAAGCTCAGTAGAATCTGGTGAAAGTGAATTTACTGATTTTCTTGCTCATTTTGTTATAGAAATTAAAGCGTCAGTTGAGATTACTAATTTAAATCTAGAAAATTTTGAGCATGAGCTAGATCGTATGGCGGCTCGTTTGGAGCAGTTAAGTCAACGATATGTTGCCCTGCACACTGAATCTGCACCACAAACTACTGTAGTAAGGCAATTATTACAAGCCTTACGAAATAAAAGAAGAGAGCTTTATAGAGACTTTAGAACAAACCTAGTGCGTCTATGTAGAGAAGGTGTGAAAAAAGCAGTAACTATAGTCACTGCAGCTTAAAAATTTAAAATTAAGGTGTTATTATGTTGGCGTTATTATTAGCAGGTGTAGCTACTGACCTATTTACAGGTGCATTAGAACAGGTAAATACCGAATATGCAGAGAGCGGTAGATGCTACCATATTGAGTTAAATCAGGTTGACATCGATCCTAGGCAGCCTGTTCGTCTTAAAGCTGTGAATAATTTAGATGGCGAGGTAAGCTCAATTGGGGTGATTCACTTGATCAAACTGGAAGGCGATAATTTTGATGAAAGAATGGCTGCTTTTGATTTTTATCCCGTTGAGTGGCGAAAAATTGCCCTTACAGTAGACGAAGTAAGTGCAGCAATTTTTGCAAGAACAGACCTTTTCTTTTCGTCTCTAGAAAACCCTGAGATTACAGTTATTAAAGAGACGGGTCAGCTCTTTAAATTTGGCGCCTGTGAAATTACTGTAGAGGAAGATGGAACCTTTTCTGTTTTTGGCAAACCAGTCATGTGGGGTGACAAAAGATTAAAACTTTCCAACATCGTTAGTCAATCCATCACTGAATTCAAGCTCCTAGAAAATGGACACATAACTCTCTCAGGCGAAGGTGATACAAGAACCGGAAAAGGGATTTTCATTGATGAAACCGGCAAAGTCTACAGAGCCTGAAAATAACTTTTTTCAAAATTAAAAAATCAGGCAGAAGGCACGCGCATGGGCACCGATCCTATTACCCATCAGTGTCCTATTAAGGCTTATAGACAGCTGGTTTTCAAGGCTTAAATCTTGTCAAATTTCATTAGCGCAGAGGCACTAGCGTGCTGCAGAGATGCTGAAAACGCCGAGAGAGAAAGTAAGAAATAATAAAGTTTTTTTCTTAAAAATCAGAGGTATTTTAATATATTAAATTAAAGATTGTTACATCAATATCTTTATGTTTTTTCTCTGTGTCCTCTGCGACTCTGCTGTACGCTAGTGCCTCAGCGCTGATGAAATTTAACAATTTTGCTCGTTGGTAAAGCTTATGTAGAGAGTCTTCAGGAGAATTATGGGTAATAACATGGGTGCTCGCGTGCGTGCCTTTTGCCCGGCGTTCATTTTGTGTTCCGAACCAATCAATATCAGTAGTTCACTTTTGTAAATTTCTAATTTTTTTCAGTATAATAGCTGCTAAAGGCGTTTTGAGCCTTTGTAGTAGTGGATTAGGGTTAGTGCGAGAATGCCTGCTGCAAGGAAGAGGATAATTTTGGGGGAGACGAGGAGGAGGGCTGAACCGAAAAGGCAGATAAGGCCATCGCCAAGGACCCGGAGGGAGAGTTGGACGCCCATCACTTCGCCTTGGATGGTATCGCTAACGGAGTTGGAGATTTTAACTGTGATGAGGGTTGCTGTGAGGCCGATTGCAAGGCCTGATAGTCCAAAGAGAGTCACCATGAGTAGAGGTGAGTTTGTGAGCGCGACTATTGTTAATATTAGGGTTAGTGAGGAAAGTGTAGAGCAGATGATAGTTTTTTTGGGAAAGTGCTTTGAAAAGAAGGCAGGAAGCATCCCGTTTCCTATGGCGAGTGCAAGACAAAGAACGCTGTTATAGAGGGCTAGGTCTGAGGGCCCAAGTAACCATTTAACAGTGAGATAGACGGGACCAAATTCATAAAAAATATCGACACCAAGTGTAAAGGCTGTTGATGTAATCATAAGAAATTGGAGTTTTTTATTTCTAAATAGAATGTTCATTCGTTTAAAAATGTTGATTCTTTGATAGATCGAGAGAATCTCTTTTATGTGATTTTTTGGAGTTTCTTTTAACATGAAGGCTGCAAGCGCTGCTAAACAAATAAAAAAAATGCAGATAAAATAAAATGGTGTCGAAGTCGTTAAGTATTCCCATATCGATTTGTCTGTCATGAGGCCGCCAATTAGAGGGCCGATTAAATAGGCAATAGATGATGAGGCATTGATTTTCCCAAAGGCTTCTTGCTTTGAAATCGAGGTGAGTTCTGAGGCCATAGCTCTTGCGATTGCTATGTTGCCTTCCATAAATCCGGCAACAAATCGGCTTATAATAAGCATACCTAGGGCGCCTTTAGCAATAGCAATTCCTGTACATAAATTAGCAATAGCTGAAATAAGAAGGCTTCCCCACAATAGCTTTTTTCGCCCAAAGTCATCGGAAAGGGATCCTAAAATGGGTGATCCGATAAATTGTCCAATTGGATAAACAGCTAGTGTTGCACCTAAAAAAAGAGCCCTAACTCCTTCGCTGCAGTTTATCGGTAAAATTGCATATTCTGGATTTAAAAAAAGAGCCGGAAAAATTAAATACGGCATCGAGATTCCTAGAAATCCTAGGAATACAATTGTTAAAATTATCCAAAGCTGTCTTCTTTCTTTTGTTAACATGAAAACCTATTACGATTTAATTTCCACCCAGGCGGGGCGATATCGCTTTTTGGGGATAAGGTAATGGGTGAAATATAGGTCATCTCTAGACTTAATTTCATTAAATAGCTCTTGGTATCTTGGAATATCTGCATAGGGTGTAAGAGGAAGCACATCTTTGCAGGCAGGAAAAAGAGGACTTTCTGAAAGGCTTGCAGCCATGCTTTCTGGCTTATAGATGTAGTTAATAAATTTATAAGCAGAATCAAGATTTTTGGATTTTGCTGAGATTGCAACGGTTTCAATGCTTGTAAAGACTCCTTCTTTTGGCAAATGTATTTGAAGGTGTGATAATTCATTGTAATGTTTCCAAAAAAATGAGACGCGCATAAGGGCCGTTGGGCAGTCTTTAGACGAGATCATGTACTGAACTCTATTGTCTGTATAGGCTTCAACATGTTTTTTTTGATGCTTTAGGAGATTCATAACTTCATATTCTTCACGTGATGAGAGGGTTGTTTTATACCCATAAAGATGGTGTGCGGCAAAGTCAAATGCTTCGACTGGGTCATCTGTCATAACTACTTTATTGTTACCTTCAAAAAGAAGCGAGAGAGAAGGAATAAATGAATTGGTTGTTTTCGACTTTTCTTCAGTTATTCCATACACTTCCCAATTGTAAGGAATTGAATATGTGTTATTTGGGTCAAAAACGCGATTCATAAGGTAGGGTTCAATTCTATCTAAAAATTGTAATTTGCATTTTTCTAAAGGTTTTAAAAGTCCTTTCTCAACTAAAGAGGTAACGCCATAATCTGATGGAAAAACTAGGTCGTAATCACTACCCTTAGTATTTTCAAGTTTTACTATTAGATCTTCATTGCTTGTATAAAAATTAACAACAAGATGAATTCCTGTTTCTTTTTCGAATTGTTTAAATATTGCTTCGGGGAACATGTCTCCCCAAATAAAAATATTGAGTGTAGGTTTGGTTTTTAAGGAGTTGAAAGTTTGCGAAACAAAATAGGTGCTTGAAAGTAAGGCTAGAGTAATTAAGAAAATAAAAAAAGATCTAATTAATATTTTCATTAGAAGATCCTCGCTTCTTTCTTAAGTGAAAAGAATAAGGTTGTTAAGAGGGCAATTAGTATGAGAAGGATAGAAGCAAATGCATTAATGACAGGTGATACACCATATCGAATCGATGCTACTAAAAACAATGAAAGTGTTTGAACAGAAGGCCCTGAGCAGAAATAGGAGAGAACAAAATCATCAAATGAAATGATAAAAATCATTAGTGCTGCAGCAAACAGCGTAGGTTTCATCAGTGGAAGAGCTATTTTAAAAAAAGTTTGTGTGTAGCTAGCTCCTAAAACTCTTGACGCCTCAAAAATTCTTTTGTCTATTTCAGAAAACCTAATAAAGAGGATAGGGATTGAAAATCCAAGACCTAATACAGTATGAGCAATTATAATTGTGGGAAGGCCAAGGGGAAGGTGTACGAGATTAAAATAACTTAGTAATCCTACGCCTAAAACTGTTTCTGGTATGATTAGGTTTCCATAGAACAGCACCGGCCAGTTTCCAAGATTCTTCATTCGTGAAAGAAGATAGAGAAGAAGCATTGTCAATAGAATGGAAAGAATTGTTGATGAAGATGCTACAATAAAGGAATTAAAAAAGGATTCCCAAAGTTTGCTTGATGTAAACAGCTCGTTATACCATTTTAGGGTAAAGTGTCCCCAAGGTGCTGGAAAAGATTTTGTATTAAATGATGAACAGATGAGAACAAATAGGGGAAGGTAGAGAAATCCAAACGTTGATACTAGAAAAATAGAGGGAATCAGTTTTTTTAAGCGTTTGCCCATTTACCTCTCCCTACTAAGATTTCTGTTACCTTATTTATTCCAAGATGGAGAAAGATCAGTGTTAAAAGAAGAGTAGAGACGCTTACTACAGTAAATGCAATTCCTAATGGAGCTGTTGCCTTGTCCATTACGAATAGTGAAATAACGTTACCGATATAAAGGTCTTTTGCCCCCCCCATTATTTCTGGGATTACAAACTCTCCAAATGCAGGGATAAAAACAAGATAGATACCAGACCTAATGGCATTCATGCTTACTGGAATAAGGATTCTTCGGATTGTTTGGTTTTTATTAGCGCCTAGATCTAGTGAGGCTTCTAATAGTGAGTGGTCAAATCGTTCTAACGAAGAGAAAATTGGAAGCACCATAAAGGGTAAATAAAAATAAATCATCATCAGTTGAATTGCAAAAGGACTGTTTAGGAAATGAATTGGTGCGGAGATAAGTCCTGATTGGGTGAGAAAATTATTTAGAAAACCTTCATTATCAAGAACAAAAAACCAAGCGTAGATGTGAAGAATAAAATTTGTCCAAAATGGAATTATCAAGAGAAATAATAAAAAATTTTTAAGCTTTCCACTATGAAAAACAATTGTGTATGCAAGTGGAAAACCAATTAGAAGGCAGATGAATGTAGTTAAAGAAGCAAGGGAAAGAGAATTTTGAATGACATGGAAATAAGTAGGTGTAAGCACTGATTTAAAATGCTGTAGTGTGAAAGCTTCAAAATGTCCTGCTTTCGTTAACTTTGTAAAACTAGATGTAATTAAAATAAGTAAAGGGAGGTAGAAGAAGAAAAATTGCCAGATAAAAGGAGTTGACCCAAGAGCAAAGGGGATTTGTTTTTTAAATCGTTTCCAAATTGTGATTTTTTTCTTTTGAGGAATAGGAAGAATTTGAGGTATTGCCTGATCCATTTTTATACCTCTAGCAAAACAACATTCTCTTTTTGCCAAGATAGATGAACTTCATCATCGTAATCAATATTTTCTTGGGGGAAATGTTCTTCATTTTGTTCAAATACTTGAACTTTCATACGGTTTTTTAGGATCACCTCATAAAGAGTGGATCTACCTGTATAAACAATAGAATGCACTGTTCCCGTAAGTGTGTTTGAAAAGTTCTTAACCGGTTTTTTCGAAATAAAGATTTTTTCTGGGCGGATGCTCATAATCGCTTCTTTTGAGGTAGAAAATGAGCTATTATGAGAAAGTGCTATAGAAAAATGCCCAAGTCCTGAAACTTCAAATTTTGCTTCTGTTTCATGAGCATGAAGTGTCCCGTCAAAAATGTTGGTGTTCCCCACAAATTGTGCTACAAATGTCGAGTTAGGAAATTCATATATTTGCTTAGGAGTCCCAATTTGTGCTACTTTCCCATGAGGTGTAAGAATTGCCATGTGATCTGCAACTGTTAGCGCTTCAAATTGATCGTGGGTAACATATACGAAAGTAGTAAGGAGTTTGTCCTGAAGGTCAATTAGTTCAATAAGGAGTTTTTCACGAAGTTTAAAGTCGAGCGCTGCTAATGGCTCATCAAGAAGGAGCACTTCTGGTTCGCTAATAATTGCTCTTGCAATAGCAACACGTTGTTGCTGGCCACCAGAAAGTTGTGACGGCTTTTTATAAACATGATCTTCTAGATGAAATGCTTTTAATAATTTTAACACTTTATAGGAGATCTCTTCCATAGGCCTTCCTTGAATGGTAAGGCTGTAAGCAACATTATCAAAAACGGAAAGGTGGGGAAATAGGGCGTAATTTTGAAAAACTACATTAATCTTTCTTTTATGGACGGGTTCATCGGTAATATCGACATTTCCTAGAAAAATCCTTCCCGAATCAACTTTTTCAAGACCAGCAATTAGGCGCAAAAGGGTTGTCTTACCACAACCAGAGGGTCCAAGGAGGGCAAAAAATTCGCCAGATGGAATTTCTAAAGAAATATTGTCAAATATAGTAACCCCATTTTTGGTTTTAGATACATTTTTTAGACAAATATTTCTCAAATTTATCTTAACCCCTTAAATTATGGTTAGAGCCTTATTGTTGTCGAATTTAAGCACCTATTTTCGCCCATGTGTCTAATTTTCACAATAACTTTCATTGCTTTTTTGATCTTTTTTTCACATAATCTCAACTTTAATCTATGGGGTGACAATGAAAGATAAAAATGTAGTGATTATTGGATCGGGACCGGCAGCTTGGACGGCGGCCCTTTATGCCGCTCGAGCGGAGCTAATGCCTGTCGTTATTACAGGTGTCAAGAAGGGTGGCCAAAGAGGAGGTCAGCTTACAACCACCAATGAAGTAGAGAATTTCCCTGGATTTCCTCTAGGAGTGAGCGGTCCTGAGTTAATTCGACTAATGGAACATCAGGCAAGACGCTTTGGCATTGAAGTCTTAGAAGAAGATGTGATTGAGATTGATTCAAGTGTCCATCCTTTTATAGTTAAAGGTTCAAGCAACACTGTAGTTTCGCGCTCAATCATCTTAGCCACAGGCGCTTACGCTAAAAAGATGGACGTGCCTGGTAATAATGAATTTTGGAATAAAGGAATAAGCGCCTGCGCAGTCTGCGACGGAGCGCTTCCATTTTTTAGAAATCAGCCTCTAGCAGTTATCGGGGGTGGTGACTCTGCTTGTGAAGAGGCTCATTTTTTAACAAAATATGCTTCAGAGGTGTATTTGATCGTCCGGAAAGATCATCTAAGAGCTTCAAAAATCATGCAAGATCGAGTTTTGGAGCACCCTAAAATTAAAGTTATTTTTTCTCACACATTAGAAAGAGCTTTAGGAGCGATGGCTCTTGAAGGGATTGAAATAAAAAATTCACAAACAGGTGAAAAACAATATTTGACGGTTCGAGGACTGTTTTATGCAATTGGCCATGAACCAAATACTGGAATTGTAAAAGGAATTATTGATCTTGACGAGACAGGATATGCACTTGTGAAATCGGGAACTACGCATACTTCTTTTGAGGGTATTTTTGCTGCAGGTGATGTAAGCGATAAAAGGTATCGTCAGGCAATAACAGCCGCAGGAATGGGGTGTATGGCAGCATTAGATGTAGAAAAGTGGCTTACAGAACACAGCGCGGAGAAATGAAGAGCAAATCGCAATTAGTTATTACTTGTTTAACAATGGTGATGAAGCTTTATGCTCTTGAAGAAGAGCCTTGGTTTCATCCACCATTGAATTTCCACGCAAAAACAGCTCTTGATGGAAGTTTTTTTACAGGAGTGAATAACGGAATTAATCCATTTGATTATCATTCAACTAATATCGAGGTGATAGCAGGGCTTCTAGCTCCACTTACACCAAAATGGGATGCTGAGGTTGAAGTGGAGCTAGAAGGCACAAGCATGACAAGTTTTGGGTTTGAAAGTGCAGCTCTCCAAGTAAGGAGACTTTTCTTAAATGATATAGTCGAGAATTTTGTTAGTCTAGATGTCGGCGCAAATATTCGAGCTGTCCCTCAGAAAATGCTTTTTGACGTTGCAATCCCTTACCATTCCTTATGGAACTTCGAATTAACTGCAGCTCTTGGAAAAGAGTTTACAAATGAAGATGATTGGCTATGGCGCACTTTTATTTCTGGTGCAGTTGGTCAAGCTAATCGTGGATATCCATGGCTTAAAGCAAATTTTGACATTAGGGCAAAAGCTTTTAAGTATTACATGTTTTCAGCATTCCTTAAATCCTATTTTGGTCTCGGGAACCGCACGCTTATCAATGTCCATAACTTTAATGGATACGCTTTTTACAAGCACCAAAGTGTTGATGTAGGTGCGACATTTACAATACTTTTTACGGCTTATGGCTCCCTAAATTTTTCCTACGCATATGGGCTTGGCGGGAGGACTTCTCCTGAAGACTACAATGCCTTTAGAATTACTTACGACTTGCCCTTCTCCTTCTAGAGAAGTAAGAAGGAAGAATTCACCCCAGAGGCGCAGAGGACGCCGAGATCACAGAGGCAAAATAGAAATTACCAAAAAAATTTTCTTTTTTTTATTCACTCTCTGCGTCTTTGTGGTGAATCTTTTTTTAGTTTTATTTGAGGGCGATGACGGTTGCTGTGGCGTAGTGCTTGGAATGTGAAAGTGTTATGTGAAAATGGGGGTTACCAAAGTGCTCGCTTGCTTTGGGGGAGAGTCTGACTATGGGTTTTCCGGCGGGGTCGTTTAGAATTTCGATATCATGAAAGGCAATCTCTTTACCAAAGCCTCTTCCAAGTGATTTGACAACTGCTTCTTTTGCGCAAAAGCGGACAGTAAATCTGGCTGTTGGATCAGCAAATTTTTTGCAGTATTCTTGCTCCTGCTTAGAGAAAAGTTTATCGAGAAATTTCTGGCCATGTTCATCGAGTACTTGTTTGAAGCGCTCGATTTCAAGAATATCAGTTCCTAGGCCTAAAATATCACTCATGATGGTCATACGCTGGTTCTTGATCGAAGAGGGGCGAGTGTTCTTCAACAATAGCGTTTGTGAATATGATTCGACCAGCTGAAGTTTGCTTAACAGAGATTACTTGGGTATCTATGATTTCCCCTATATATTCTCCACCATTATTAACCACAACCATAGTGCCATCATCTAGATAGCCAACGCCTTGCTTGGGTTCTTTTCCATAACGTTGAATTTTTATGGTAATTGTTTCGCCGGGGGGCGTCAATGGTTTAAGAGAATTGGATAGAGCGTAAAAATTGATAAATAGAATGTCGCCTTCTGCAGGTGTATGAGATCTGTTTGGATCAGCTGTTAGAATGTTTGTTTCTAAGAGTTTTGCGAGTTTTAAAAATTTTTGAGAAAGGTCTTTTACTTCTGGAAAATCTGTCTCGCTATAGCGAAGGCAAAGTGAAGGCATTGTTTCTAATTTTTTGAGAATTTCAAGGGAGCGCTTGCATCTAGATTTAACGCCTTCGTCAAGTGATTCACAATTTGCTTGAAGATCTTTCACGAGAAATCTAGGGATGATAATTTGATTGTTTAAGATCCCATGGGAACAAAAATCGAGAATCCTTGCATCAGACAAAACAGCGCTATCTAGTAGAAGGTCTTTTTTTCTATGAACTGAGTGAGAAAACTTGATAAAAGGGATTGCAATATGAAATTCATCAGAAAATCTAAAGGCAAGAAGCGTTCCTAAATAAAGACTTATAAGATAAAGAGAAATTTTTGTGAGTTCAACTATATTGGTGTTTAAGGTCATGCTGAGAGAAGTTACATGAACTATCGTATCAAATATGACAACAAACGCTTTTCCTAGCAAAAATCCTGAGAATAGGCCAACTGTTGCAATATTAAACATGCGCAAACTAAATCGTTTAAAACACATCTCGATTCCAATTAGAAACAAGGTGAGTGTTCCGCCTAGGCAAACCCCTGTCAATAATTTTACAGGCGTAGAGTAAGCGGGACAACTTAACATGTAAGTTGTCATGAAGAAAAGACTTAGGATTCCGAATAATATACGAGAAAAAATAATTGCTAGGTGCATATAAACCCCTTTGATATAAAATAAAATTGTAAAGGGCTTAATGTTTTTTGTCACTATTTGTGATATGCAGATCCTTTATATATTTCAAATCCGCGATAGATTTGTTCAAGCAATACAAGCCTTACAAGCTGATGGGTGAAGGTCATGGAAGAAAGACTAAATTTGAAAGATGCTCCTTCAATAATATTTTTTGGGGGCCCTTCTGGACCTCCAATTACAAAAATATGCGACGGTTTAGACATGAGAAATTCACTAAATTCCTCGCTACTTAAACTTTTTCCTTGAACATCAAGAAGGGAGTATTTCTCTTCCTTTAAGTGTAGCTCTTTAGGAAATATCCATTCAATTTTGGCCTCTCTTGATAAACGCTTTTCATACTCAGAAAGCGCGCTTATTAACCAAGGTTCCTTGTGCTTGCCTGGAGAAATGATCTTGATCCTCATCATGCGGATCATTATAATGAAGCGGTAAATTTACTTGTAGGTATATATGTTTGCTTGGATATATTGGGATCCTAGTCCTGATCTTATGATTCTACCTTTTGTAAATATACCAATTACTTGGTATGGAATTTTGTTTGCGATCGGCTTTTGGCTTGGATTTCAAATTTTTACTTACATATTCAAAAAATTTCTCGATAGCAAGGCTCTTGCCAACACTTCAGCCATTGCAAATGCCTATTCGGAAAGGCTTCTTCTTTATGTGATTGTGGCAACCGTTTTTGGTGCAAGGTTTGGTCATATACTATTTTACGAACATCCGATGGAATATTTTGCAAATCCTCTTTCTATCCTAAAAACTTGGGAGGGTGGACTTGCAAGCCATGGTGCAATTGTCGCTATTGTTATAGCTGTTTTGTTATTCTCCTTTAGAACAAGGAAAGAGTTTCCCGAATTTGGCTTTTTAAAACTCCTGGATGCCCTAGCAATTCCTGCCATGCTAGTTGGCACCCTTATCCGAATTGGCAATTTTATGAATCAAGAAATCCTCGGCACATCAACAGATAAAGCATGGGGCATTATTTTTGGCCATCCAAGAGATGCAGGCATAATCGGTCCAAGACACCCAGCGCAACTCTACGAAGCAGCCTTTTACTTCGCTCTCTTCTTATTCCTTTTCTCATTTTGGTCCTTGAAAAAAGAAAAAACCCCTCCCGGCCGAATTGCTGGAATTACACTATTTTCTACTTTTACCTTCCGCTTTCTCATCGAATTCATCAAAGAAGGTCAAAGCATTTGGTTTGATCGCCAAGGTGGCCTCCTCGTAATGGGTCAAATGCTCAGTATTCCGATTGCCCTATTTGGACTGTATCTTCTCTTAAAGCAGCAAAAGTCAGTAATATTTGAATAGAAAATTTGATTATGCTGAGAGGGTTCAAAAATTGGGAATTTTAGGGGTCAGAAAGCCACAAATTTGAATTAAGAGAAGCTGTTGCTTCAGCCTAAGTGCTATTTTGCACTAGAAGGGGCCCGCATTAAAAAAACTTTCAATAGAAAGTTTTTAGTGTGAGGCGAAGCAAATTTGAAGATGGGGCTTTATGACGAAGAAAAAACCAATTTTTGAAATACGATCAGTATAGGAGGGCGCTTGAGTGCTTGGGGCTAAAAGGGGCTAAGGGAACTAGTTCTTGGGTCATCTCCTCTAGTCGTGAAATGAGGATTTCGGGAAATTCTCTTTGGGTGTTGGATAGAAGCGCGTGAAAGTGCCATTTAAGAAATCTGTCATAAGATGTTTCGTTTGGAGTAGCAAGTGTGTTGTACCAGAAATATTTGTACATGATTGTTATGCGCGTTTGGAGGACAGACTTCCATTCGGTGATGGATGAGTTATTTTTAAGATAGATTGCTAAGACTTTATTTATGAAGGCTTCGTGGGATAGGTTAGAATTTTCCTCTGATTTAAAGACGCGTGAGATGAGTTTAAGAAGGGGAGTTGTTTCGTCAAAGTGTAGAAATTTGCAGATCATGTCATTTTGTATCGACCAGAAGGAGGCTTTCTTTTCAAGGCTTGCTATATCAATTGTGTGTATTTTTTTGAAATAGCTGAGAGAGACAGTTAGGATTTTTCCAAAGGATTCTTTAGGATGGTCGATATAGATATTTGCGAGTTCATGTGAGATCGTCTCTTTTAGATAAGCGGGCATTTTTTCTTTTGGCGAGTAAACATCCTGCAAGACTTTCCAAATAAGAATTTCTATTTCTTCATGAAATTCAGGCTCTAAGTAGGGAAGTTTTTTAGCGTCAGCAAAGCATTTCATGAGTGTGTTTAACATTTCTTCGAGAGGATTTTCTACTTTGCGCTCTTTTAAATTGGAAATCTCTTTGTCTATAAAAGTAAAAACTTCAGGCTGTAAAACGGGGCATTTAGGTGAAAAGCTAGATTGGGAGAGGTTGTAAACGTACTCAAGGGCTGTTTCTAGATTGTGTTTTGTCTCTTCAGGAGTCAAGTGAGCTGCAAGCTTATATAGAAAAAGAATTTTTTGTGCAGCATGGATGCAATCTTTTTCTTCATTCAAAAGGCCTGCATTTTTCTGTTCCGTGAGGTGGTTTGTGACAAACGTTTTAAGTGCACTTAGGTCTTCGGCTTTGATTTTTCTATGAAGCTTTAGCGTGGGATAGAGATTTTCTGCAAGAATAAAGGATAGGGAGGCTAAAAGGTCATCGGTATTGCGAATTTTTTGAAGATGTTTTAAGGTTTCAATTTTTTTGCATGTAGCTGCATAGATTTCACCTGGTGTTGAATCAGATTTTTTAGCAATTTCTTCTAACTGAAATCTAACGATTAATTTGTCAATTTGGTCGTATCTTTCAAAGGGAGATGGAGTGGGAGATTTAGGAATGAGGTGCCTTTGAATTGCCCAAATAGTTTTTGTGAGAGTTTCTAAATTGGCTCTATCACCATCTATTGTTGCTACGCATTCAGAGATTTTTACAGCCAAATTATGAGCTGTTGTATAAGGGTGTAGATCTGAAGAAAGGGGGTTTTGTAAAAGATTCCTAAGGTTTTGACGTATGAGATAATTGACGTTTAGTTTGCCTTCGGCTGTAACAGATTCTTTTTGCTTTTGAATGAATTGAACGTAATAGAGGACTTTGTCCCATGTCTTTTTAAGAGCTGTATGTCCAAGTCTATATTTAGGGAATTTTTTTGTAAAATCTGGAAGTATCGATTTTAATAGGTCTGTTTGAATGTTTCGTGACCATTTCTTAGGGGTTGAACCTCTTGAAATTTCTTGCTTAATTTTACCTGCTAAAAAAAGCGATAGGTCAGAAAAAGGGTCATGGAATTCTTCTGTTTCATCAATTGGAAAGAGGAATGTGTGCGCATGAAGAGCATCTTCCCTTCCAGAGGAAACCTTCTTGTAAGGTCCTTGTTCTAAGAAATCATCATTATCATGTTTTTTTAGCATATGATCCCCTTCTAACTCATATAAGAATTTTTTGTCTAACATTAATTAAAAAATTTTCTTTAATAGATGCGAAATTGTATTTTTTTGCTTTATTGAAGAGGTGAGACGTGATATACTTTGCCTTTAAAAGGAGTTTTTATGAATCATGCAACAGTAGCGGGCCATCTCGGATCTGATCCAGAGACTAGATTTACATCGAGCGGACAAAAAGTGACAAGCTTTAGAGTCGGCTGTAGAAGTAGAAAAGATGATACGATTTGGTGGAGAGTGACAATTTGGGGTGAGCAATTTGATAAAATGTTACCTTATTTTAAAAAGGGAAGCGCAATTATTGTTCAGGGTGAAATAACTAAACCAGAAATTTTTACGGATAAAGAAGGTAAGCCGCAAATTTCGATGCAACTTGTTGCAAGTCACTTATCATTTAACCCATTTGGTAAAAAAGATGGCGATAATAAAGGTGATGGACAAAGAGAGCAAAGAGGGCATGACCAAGAGCGAGAACAGGAGCCCGCGTTAAGTGACGAAGAAATTCCATTTTAAAGTTCAGGGCGATGAAGCCGGGACTTCTTTATTACAATTTTTGAAGGAGAAGTCCGGTTTTTCAGGCAAGGAAGTGAAACGCTCAATTGATGCAAAGACCTGCTTAGTAAATGGTCTTGTAGAGAGATTTTCTACTTATAGAATTGCGAGGGGAGATCTCATCACATTTTCTAAAGAAGAAAAAGTAGAAGCTCCTGTATCTTTGTACCAAGATCCGTACCTAACTGCCTGTTATAAGCCTCCATTTTTTGTTGTTTCCAATAAGAATTTTTTCCTTCATAGGCTTGATAAAGAAACATCTGGAGTTCTCTTAAATTCTAAAGAAGAAGCGTTTGTGGATCTTTTTAGAAATCGAGAAATTACAAAAACCTATTATGCGATTTGTGTAGGCGGGCCGAAAGAAAAATCAGGTCTTATTACAAAGCCAATTACTAAAGATGGTGTGCAGCGAAGTGCCGAGACAGAATGGAAAGTCCTTGCGCAAAAAAATGGTCTAAGTCTAATAAAGTGTATGCCAAAAACCGGAAGAACCCATCAAATCCGGATTCATCTTCAGTCAATTGGAGTTCCTATACTAGGAGATCATGTATACGGTAAAAAAGGACGAACGGGCGCGCCAAGAATTTTTCTACATGCCTATAAAGTTGCGTTTGTCCACCCAATGACTAGCAAAGATGTTGTGATTACAGCTCATATTCCGAAGGACTTTTTAGAGTTATTCGATGCGCATTTGTATACTTAGGCTTTCAGCGCTTGGTGACATCGTCATGTGCTTGCCTCTTCTGAGGACGCTGCAAAAAAGTTTTCCCCATGCAAAAATCACTTGGATTATCGGAAAACCATTCTTGCCGCTTTTGGAAAAAATTGAAGAGGTGGAATTTATCCCTATTTCTAAGATCAAAACAGTTAAGGATTGGCTATCAATTAAATCACTTCTAAAAGGACGTGAATTTGATGTTTTATTAGCTTGCCAAGCAAGCTTTTCCGCTCATCTAATTTATCCAATTATTCAGGCAAAGAGAAAGATCGGGTACGATAAATTTCGGAGTAAAGATTTTCATGCTCTTTTTATAAATGAGAGAATACCTTTTATAAAGCAACATACACTAGAAGGCTTTCTTAGCTTTGCAAAAACCCTTGATGCAAAATTCATTAGTTATGATAGCGAAATCCCTATTAGTGAAGAAGACAAAAAATGGGCAGAGCAATTTGAGACTCCTTACTTTGTTGTCAATCCGTGCAGTAGTAAAAAGGCAAAAGATTGGAATTACTTAAATTATATTCCTGTTATTGAATATGTAAAAAAAGAGTTTGGACTTAAGCCTATCCTTATAGGCGGTCCTTCTGATCAATCAATATGTAATGAAATTTGCAAACAAACCGAAGCTTTAAATCTTGCGGGCATGACAAGTCTTAGACAGCTTACAGCTCTTCTTAAAAATGCTAAATTTCTTCTTTCTCCAGATACAGGTCCAGCACATATAGCAAGCGCCTTACGCACCCCTACTATTGCCCTTTTTGCGCCCACTTCATCTCTTATTACAGGTCCCTTTTTTTCCAAAAGCACGCTTATAGATAAGCACTCTGAAGCGCTCAATCAATATGGATCTACAAAAGAAAAAAAACTTGGTTGGAACGTAAGAGTCTATCATAAAGAAGCAATGAACCTTATAGGAGTCGAAGATGTTAAAGAAAAAATTCAGCTTATTTGTACTTAGTTTGGGGATCATAATTGCCCTTACCTCATGCGGTAGCAGAGATAAGGACAGTCAAGAAGGGAAGTGCAAACGTTGCGAAAAAGAAAGTGTGGTGGGTTAAGCTTCCTCGCTAACTCCGAAGTATAAACCTTTAGTAATAAACCAGTCCATAACTCTTGAGCTTAAAGGTAACGGAGGGGCCACAGCTGCGCCAAATGGTTGAGCTTCTGGTTCAGCTTCTGGTGGTGCTGGAACTGCTTCTGGTGGTGGTGGAACTGCAGCTGGTGGTGGAACTGCAGCTGGTGGTGGAACTGCAGCTGGTGGTGGAACTGCAGCTGGTGGTGGAACTGCAGCTGGTGGAGCCGCTGGGTGAGGCTGCTCTGCAGCTAGTGGTCTTGTTTTATTCAAGAGCCAATCCTTTATATTTGTTGAACACAACTCAATTGTCCAAAGCATTATTCGCGGAATTGCTAACCAATAGAATAAGCGTATTGGTGAAAACCATTTGGCTTTACAAATATGTATGTTTATTGCTGTTATATAGAGTTCTCTTTTATTTGTCCTGTCAAGATTTGAAATTAGAGCAAGAGCAGTGTCCATTTGGGTGCGATCATGTGAGGCAATATGTGCTATAATTTCTGTAGTAATTAAAAAGGGGGCTTGTTCAAAAAAAGAATTGGCTATTCTTGGGTTAGTCCAAAGAAGATCTTGAGCTATATTCCTAGCAACATCAGCTCCAAACTCAGAACATTGAACGCGAACATCACGATCTGATAAAGTCTCTATAGCAAGTTCTCTCGCAATAGTTCTGGTTTCAGGGTCCCTTAAAGTGTCTATAGCAAGTGCTCTGGCAGTAGCTCTGGTTTCAGGGTCCCTTCCGATATCACCGATACGCTCAGTACTGTATCTTACTAAAGTTTGGTTAATTATAGTTCCCGCAGATCTAACTGGAATCATTACTTGATGGCCAGCCCAAGATGCTTTCTCACATGCTATAGTTTGTAAAGATTTAGCTGCCGACACAAGATCTCTGAGTTGGAATCTTGGATAAGAATGTCTGCTAAATTGCCCAGTTCGATTCATAAAAACCTCTAAGTTAGCTATTGTTTATACAAGGATTATAAAGGATTAATTAATAATATACCAATTATTCTTGAGGGAAATGAAGGAATTGATACAATTAAAATTTTCAGTATAGACGAAATCGAGGATAGTGAGGTAGTGTAGGATATAAGATGAGAAACTTTATTTTGACAATTCTTTTTTTTAATATATTCGAGAGTATGGCTTTTGCCTATGAGGCAACCCCAGAATCAAAAAAATCTTTTGCATTTGATGTGGGGTACTGTGGTGTTTGGCGATCTCCCCTCAAAAATATGGATTTCTTGAGCCAGTATCAAATTATAGGAGATGATCTTTATACTAATTCCGTGATTCAAAAAATTCCTTTCAATTATGTCTCCGGGGTAAGGGGCATGGTGGAGTGGATGAGTGGACCTAAAAACTCGATTGAAGCTGTATATACAGGCCTTTTTAATTGGAGGCAGAGTGGATCCGAAACTGATCCTACAGAGCTTTTATATGTTTCGACACTCCCTTATACGAATGTGAATTGGACTGATTTTTACTATTTTGATTACCATTATAAGTCAGAGCTTAATTCAGGTGAGCTCTCTTATTGGCGACATGTAACGCCTAGATATGTGGACTATTTTTCCTTTTCCTGGATGCTCGGCCTTAGGTACATTGATTTTCGCGACAGTATGCATATGAAAATTGGAACGGGAAGTGTGGGTGACACCGGTTATGTAAAGCTTGCCAACCAAATGGGCGGAGGACAAGCTGGTTTAGAATTCCAGGCCAACGCTACAAGTCGATTTACTTGGGCAATTCAAGTAAAGGGGGGCGCTTATGCCAACTTCATGACAAGAAAAAGCGTTTTGGGAGATCTTGGAGATACCGTAAATGCTGTTGATTTTAAAACAGGTAGGGTGTATTCAGCCTTCAGTTTGGAGCTGATTCCCTATATTCTCTACAGATTAAATCCTTTTTATCTACGCCTTGCTTACGATCGTATTGTACTTTTCAATCCAGGTTTTGCCCCGTTGCAAGTGCAACCGTCTAAATCAATGTGCGATGTATACCCGCACAACTACGTCAATTTTCAAGCAGTCTACGCAAGTATTGGTTTCTACTGGTAGTAATTGGTTTATGCATCTTCTTTAGGTGGGCGCCGATCTTTTGTGGTAAAGGGCGAGTGTCTATCTGCGTGGGGAGATGTGTTGGCAGACCGTCCGAGTGTTGGGCTAGGGGATTCTATATGCAATGGATCAACAAAATTTACTTTATAACATAGAGGGCCGATTTCGTGTTCGACACTTGCTCCAATTATACAACTTAAGGAGAGAATTCGTTTGTTAAGTATTTCAAAACACTCTTTTGTTAAATCAATTGCCTCATCAAGACCGTTTTGAATTCTTTCAAATAGTGGGTAGATCTCTCTTGAATTTGCCTCATCTAATTTCAATTTTAGTTCTGCTGCAGATTTCTTCATTACTGTTAAGGCAGAGTTCGCAGCTAAGCCAGTAAGAGAGCTTATGGCGAGATTTGCAGTTTTTACAACGCTTAGCATTCGTTCGGATTCTTCTGTAACAGGTATCTCTCTAAGCGCTTTTTCGTGTGCTTCAGTAAATAGTGGAAGTGATAAGAGATCCAAACTCATTTCAGCTAAGATAAAAGTCATATTATTTTGCTCCTTTTTAAAATTTTAGCAATAGTATAGAGAGCGCTAGATTAAAAAGAAAGGGCTGGAGACGATTTAGAGCCAAGAATAGACCTCTTAAGGCTGCTACCGTCAGGTTCTGACCTGGTTCGAGAAATTCTTATCTCCAAGGTCCCCAGCGAAGAAGGGTGAAGTTTACACCATTTTCAAGTATTTACGCAAGTAGTTAGCGGTGTGTGAATCTTTTTGCTTAAGAAAGGTGTTGAAAGGAGCAGAGCAGGTGATTTTTCCACCAAATTGGCCGGCTTCTGGGCCAAGGTCGATGATGTAGTCAGCGTTTGCAATGATATCGAGATTGTGTTCAATGATGATGACGGTGCTTCCTCTATCGACAAGAGATTGAAAGATGGGGATGATTTTAGCGATGTCATCAAAATGTAAGCCAGAGGTCGGTTCGTCAAATATATAGATCGGATGATCCTTAGTATTTTTTGCAAGTTCAATGGAGAGACGAAGTCTACCGAATTCTCCTGTAGAAAGAGTTTGTGTTGATTGACCAAGGGTAAGGTAACCAAGTCCAACAAGCATTAACCTGTCTAAAATCTTGTGTATTTTTGGTATAGGGGGTAAAAGTTCTTTTGCGTTAGCTACTGTGACATTAAAAAGATTTCCAAAGTGCTTCCCTTTGTAGTTTATTGTCAAACTTAATGGGTTTAGACAAAATCCGTTGCAGCTGTCGCACTCAACATGCGCTGCTGCCATAAATTCAAGTTCAACTGTTTGCGTTCCGAGGCCCCGGCATTTTTTACACATGCCGCTTGGGTGGTTATAACTGAAATGTTTGGGTTGAAGTCCTTTTGCTATAGCATCGGGCATAGATGCAAAAAATGTGCGCAGAGGTGTAAGGAGATCTGTATAGGTTAGAAGATCTGACCTGCTTGTTGTTTTGTGTGTTCCTTGATCAATTGTAATCAGTCTATCAAAGTCTTTTACGTTCTCGAAAGTGGCGCCTTCAAAAATAAATGTCTCTGAAGGGGATCTTTTTTGAAGATTTTGAAAAAGCCCTGGATTGATAATATCATGCATGAGTGTAGACTTACCAGATCCTGAAACACCGGTGACACAGGTAAGAGCCTTTTTAGGAAAGGTAACAGAAACGTCATTGAGATTGTGCTTTGTAATGTTTTTAACGGTAAACCATTCTTTGAGTGTCCGTCTTTTTTTTGGTAAGGGGGTTGAGAGCTCGCCTGATAGATATCTTCCCGTTAATGAATTTGGATTGTTTGAGAGCTCAAGAGGTGTTCCTATTGCCGTAATTTCACCACCCAAATTACCGCTTCCTGGACCGAAGTCATAGATGAGATCAGCTTCTTTTATGGTCATTGGATCGTGCTCAACTAAAATGATAGTGTTTTTCAACTTTTGTAATTCTTTAAGCGCGTTATTGAGAAGGTGGTTATTATGGGGGTGAAGACCAACAGTTGGCTCATCAAGAACGTATAGCACGCCTGTAAGACCTAGTCCTAGCTGCTTAGCAAGTCTTGTGCGTTGCACTTCTCCACCTGAGAGTGTAGGTGCGCCTCTATCTAAAGAGAGGTAATGAAGTCCCATATCGCATAGAAGTTTCATTCGGGAATTCACCACAGCCAATGCTTCTTTTAAGACGTGTTCTCCTTCAATTTTCGCGAGAAAGAGATACGCTTCACTTAAAGGCATCTTGCATAGATCTGTAATTGAGATGTTATTGATCCGTACGTTTCTAGCGATCGAATTTAATCTTGTGCCATCACAACTAGAGCAAATGCTTTGCTGAAGAAAGGGGAGCGCTTCTTCTCGAATAATTGATCTTCCCATTTTCCCCATTTGTGTAAATAGGTTGTTTAGACCAATCCATTTTAAACCATCGATAGCTTTTTTGCTTCCTTCAAAGATAAAATGGAGTTTGTCTTCATCTAAATCTTTTAAGGGTTCTTTGAATGGAATTTTGCTCCTCTTAAAGAATGTTTCAAAAAAAGTATGGGCGTCTCTTGTTGCATGCTCTTTTAAAAGTCTAATTAAAATGTCAGATAGTGAGTGTTTGGTAATTGTTTTGTCTTGATGTAGGTTTGCTCCCCATTTAATGCCAAGTCCCTCACATTCATGGCACATCCCCTCAGCTGAATTAAATGAAAAGGTATGATGTGTTATCGATGGGTAGGATTTGCCTGTGCTTTCAACTGCAAATGCTAAATTAAAAAATAGGTCTTGATTATCGAGTGCTACGACTACAAGATTTCCTGAAATTTCTGATGCAGAAGTGATTGCATCTAATAGCCTTTTCTCCATACCTTTTTTTAGTATGATTCGGTCAATAACTAGTTCGAGTTTGTTTTTTAGCCGTTTATCATAGGGGATCGTTTCTTCTAGGTCGTAATAGACAGTATTTAGACGAATTCGTACGTAGCCGCTTTTCTGCCATGATTCGACAACTTTTGTGAATTCTTCATTTTTGGAAAAAGCAATGGGGCTTAAAATTTGCATCTTGGTTCCATCCGGATAGGAAAGAAGCCGCTTTAGAATTTTCTCTGGGGTGATCTCTTTGATTTCTTCCCCTGTTTCAGGGCAAAAGGCAGTTCCCATACGTGAGTAGATGATGCGGAGGTAGTCATAAATTTCTGTTATTGTACCAAGTGTACTGCGAGGATTAACGTTTTGTACGTGATGTTCAATTGCAATTGCAGGAGATAATCCTTCGATTTCTAGCGCTTTTGCTTTTGGCATTTTAGTGACAAATCGTTTTGCGTAGGTCGATAAACTTTCAATATAACGCCTTTGTCCTTCTGCATATATGGTTTCAAATGCAAGGGATGTTTTTCCTGAGCCAGATGGGCCTGTAAAGACAACAAGAGAATTATGCGGAATTGAGAGGGAGACATTTTTTAGGTTGTTTTGGTGGGCTCCTTTTACTGTAATTTCCGTGAGGGGCTTTGATACTTTTCCGCCACTTAATTTAAGGAAGTCTTTTTCTAAATGTTTTTTTAGAAATATTCCGGTAGCCGTGTTGCCTTCACAAATTTTAGCAGGAGTATTGGCGGCAAGCAAATAACCTCCAGCATCGCCACCTTCCGGACCGAGTTCAATGATCCAATCTACAGTTTTAATGAGATCTAAATTGTGTTCAATCACAAGTACAGTGTTTTTCGTGTCGACAAGTTCTTGTAATATTTCGATCAGTTTTCGCGTGTCATGAAAATGAAGCCCCGTTGTTGGTTCATCAAGTATATAGAAGGTGTGCCCTTTTGGTGGTCTAATGAGCTCTTTTGCAAGCTTGATGCGCTGCGCTTCTCCACCTGATAGTGTGGTTGCTGATTGCCCAAGTTTTAGGTAGCCAAGACCTACCCTTTTTAAAAGAGCTAATTTTTTATAAATGGAGGGGATCTCTGAAAAAAATGTGGATGCTTCATCAATAGACATTTCAAGAACATCATAGATGCTTTTTCCTCGATATTTAATGGAAAGAGTTTTTTGATCAAATCGTTCACCTTTACAATTTGGGCAAGTGACCCATTCATCTTCGAGAAAATCCATATCGATCTTAGTCATGCCCATGCCAAGACATTGGTAGCAGGAGCCCTCACGCACATTGAAACTAAAGTGACCGATTGTGTATCCGAACGCTTGACTATCAGGTAGTTTTGCAAATAAATCGCGAATATCATCAAAAACTTTTACATAGGTCACCGGATTTGATCTCGGAGTTCTTCCAATAGGTGATTGGTCAATAGCAATAACTTTGTCTATTTTTTCTAGTCCAACAATTGCTTTGTGAGTGCCAATAGGGAGTTTAGAGTTGTTTGCTTTGTTTGAGAGGGCAGGATAAAGAATATCAGTAATAAGAGATGATTTCCCAGAGCCTGAAACGCCTGTGACAGCAATAAACACTCCAAGCGGAATAGTTACGTCCATTCCTTTTAAATTGTGATGCGCGCCTCCAATGACTTTTATTGCATGGTCTTTGGTAGGCTTTCTTTTTTTTGTGATGGGAATTTCTTCTCTGCCAGAAAGATATGCGCCGGTTATAGAATTAGGTGATGAAAGTAGTTGGTCAAGATTCCCATGTGAAACAACTTCGCCGCCATTCACGCCGGCATAGGGACCAATATCAATAATTGTGTCAGCTGCTCTAATTGTCTCTTCGTCATGCTCGACAACGATAACCGTGTTACCTTTATCACGAAGGTGAATGAGTGTTTTAATGAGCCTTTCGTTATCGCGAGGATGAAGACCAATTGAAGGTTCATCAAGGATATAGGCAACTTTTACAAGGCCAAATCCAATTTGGGAAGCAAGACGTACCCGTTGCGATTCTCCGCCTGAAAGGGTTGGTGAATTTCTTGATAATGTTATGTAATCAAGACCCACATTAAAAAGAAAGGTGAGTCTCCCTTCAATTTCTTGAATCAGATCAAAGCCGATAATCTTTTCACGCTCGCTAAGGTCTAATTCATGAAAAAATTGAAGCGATTCCTTAATCGGCATTTCTGTGATTTCAAAAACTGTTTTTCCTTTGAACTTGGCATGTCTCGGGTAATCTTTTATCCTTGCACCGCTGCATTTTGGGCAAATCGATTTGTGCATAAGTTCGCCCATTTTTTCAAGATAGAGATCAGATGTTGCCTCATTGAAACGCTTTTTAGCTTCATGTAAAACCCCACGCCAGCCAATGTAGTCAACCCATCTTGCTTTTGTTTCCGGATGGACAAATACCATTTTGGTCCATTTCTCTTCTGTTCCATAGAGAAATACGTCCTTAGCTTCTTTCGATAGATTTTTCCAAGGTGTATCAAGCTTAAACCGGTATAGAGTTGCTAGATTAGAATAGATATTTCCCCATTTTACTGTATTACAAGAGCCTGCAATAAGACAGCAATCTTCTGAGATGCTTTTCTCTTCATCAATAATGAGCTTTAAATCAAAGTCTTGAATTGTACCAAGACCACTACACTCTTCACACATTCCTTTTGGATGATTAAAAGAAAAGTCTTCAGGCTCAAGAGGTTTGTAATAAATACCCGATGATTTGCTATATCCATATTCAGAAAATAGGGTATCTTCATTTGTATCAGGATTGTGAGTGTAAAGAAGACCTTTTCCTACATCAAGCCCCATTTGTATCGCTTCTAAAATTCGCGCCTCTTCCCCAACTGTTAGCCGATCAATCACTACCTCAATGTCATGAACACTATTTTTATCTAAGGCAGGAATTGTTTCTGAGAGATGATAAAATTCTTTATCGACCCGAACACGTAAAAAGCCGCGCTTCATTAATTCAGGAAAGAGCTCCTTATGCTCTCCCTTGCTAGCCTGTATCATGGGGGCTAGAAAAATCAGCTTTGTCTCTTTTGGTTTAGATAAAATAACCCTTGCAATCTCTGACTTAGAGATGGGCGTGACTTTTTCTTTAGATATCGGACAATATGCTTCTCCCATTCTTGCATACAAGACTCTTAAGTAGTCATAAATTGCTGTAATTGTTCCTACAGTAGATCTTGGATTATGCGAGGATGTTTTTTGTTCAATAGCAATTGTGGGTGGAATTCCTTCAAGAGAAGTAGCATCCGGTTTCGGTAAATTCCCTAAATATCTTTTTGCATGAGCCGAAAGCGAATCAATATATCGCCTTTGTCCCTCAACATATATAGTATCAAACGCTAGCGAAGATTTGCCGGATCCAGATACCCCGGTAAATACAATTAATTCACCTTGTTTTAAGGTGAGCGATATTTTCTTTAAATTATGGACTGATACGCCCTTAAGCTCGATCATAGGGCAAAATAGTACCATAATTTACAATTTTTAAACAAAGAAATTGGATTTGAATTGGAGAAAATAGGGGAGGTCGCCTATCGTTATGTATACTGGGAGAGATTCAAAAATTGGGAATTTTCAAGTCAGAAATACCCAGATTTGAATTAAGCAAAGCTGTTGCTGAGCCCGAGAGCTATTTGCACTAGATAAGGGCGAAGTAAATTTAAATATGGGTATTTATGGCGAAGAAAAAACCAATTTTTGAAACACGAGCAGTATAAATGAGAAGAACAAAGATTATTTGCACGATTGGACCCGCATCTAGATCAAAGGACATGATTCGGAAGCTTGTAGAGCAAGGCATGAATGTGGCCCGCATTAATTTTAGTCATGGGAGTTATGAAGAGCACGCCCAAGTTATCGAGTATATTAAAGAAATAAGGGTAGAGCTGTCTAAACCTATTGGTATTATGTTAGATACAAAAGGTCCTGAGATTCGGATTGGGAATATAGAGCCAAGAAAAGTGAGCCCCTCTGATATCGTTCGAATTGGGGAGGAAATCCCTATTTTGCCAAGTTTTATAGTAGATGAAGTCCTTGTGGGCAGTAAGATATTTTTTGACGACGGTTATATCCATGGTAAAGTAGTTAGAAAAGGGAAGGGATTTGCAGAAGTTGAGATTCTAAATGAAGGTACTCTTCAAAAAAATAAAGGCGTTAATATTCCTGATCAAGTTTTTGATCTTCCTGATCTTACAGAGAAAGATATAGCCGATATTCGATTCGGGTGCGGTAGAGGAATAGATATGATTGCAGCATCTTTTATTAGGAGCGCAAAGCAGGTTCTAGCGATCAAAGAATTGATTGCTAAGGAAAAAGCACCTCACCTGCTCGTGATTGCCAAGATAGAAAATCGAGAGGGGGTCAAAAACTTTGAGGAAATTGTTCAGGTTGCAGACGGAATAATGGTTGCTCGTGGAGACTTAGGAATTGAGATTTCAGTCACTCACTTGCCACCCTTGCAAAAGAAAATGATTCGAGAGTGTAACCTTCGTGCAAAGCCGGTAATTATTGCAACTCAGATGCTTGAATCGATGATTAAGAATCCGATGCCGACACGTGCGGAAGCTTCCGATGTAGCAAATGCTATTTATGACTCTGCGTCTGCTGTAATGCTATCGGGAGAAACTGCTGTAGGAGCTTATCCGCTTCAAGCAGTTAAAATGATGCATGAAATAGCATCCGAGGCAGAACGTGATTTTGATTATAAAGCGTTCTTCCATAAAATGATGGAAAATGAGCTTTTTGATGTTCCATCAGGGGTTGCTAGAGCTGCGATCAATACTTGTTATAACATTAAAGCAACGGCAATCATTGCGTGTTCAAATAGTGGTAGTACAATTAGGCGGATTTGCTGCTGTAGACCAAAAGCTCGCATAATTGCTGTAACTCCCTCATACAAAACCTATTATCAGACATCTATTATGTGGGGGGCTGAAGGGTATATTGAAAAACATACTGATATTGAGAAAGGATTTGATGACATAGCTTGTCATTCATTATCATCTGGTTGGGTTGATTATGGTGACCTTGTAGTTGTCACTATGGGTAAACCTTATGGAATTAGCTTCACAACAAACACACTCTTTGTTGAAAGTGTTGGTAAAGTTCTTGTGCGTGGACAAAAGCTTGAAAGTGAGATTCTTCCATTTGAAGGTGAGATAACCATATTTTATTCAGGTGAAAATAAGAATTTCAAAGATAAAATTGTTGTTCTTACAAAAGTCTTAGACTCTGAACTCCACAATCTAACTCAAGCTAAAGCTATTATCTTACAAAACCATCCCTTAGATCATCACTCGGAAGAAAAACTTGCAAAGCTGTATGGAGAGTATAATATTCCCTATATTGCAAGAGCCGATGGAGCCACATTTCTCTTAAAGGAGGGAGCAACAGTGCGCGTAGAACCAACGCTTGGTCTTGTCTTTAAGGGCGGTAGTCTAACAAAATCTGAAATGTTAGCTGTGCATCGTGATGCTCAAAAGTAAAAGAACTAGCCCGCATTTTTCACAAACACTCCGAAAAGTCGGTCAAGATGTTACCTCAGATTTTTGAAAATTATTACGAGAATATTATCTCTATCGATAAAGCGAGCAATAATTTACAAAAAGACGAGGTGACAGATTGTGCCAAATTTTCTAGTTTTTGTGAGAAATGCGGGCTAGGACTTTTTATTAGAATAAGCAAGTGAGAATCGCTAGAATTGCGAAAGTTATTAATATTGTTTGGCTTATTGTTTGTTTATGCTTTTCTTTGGAAGACCATGCTCTATTTAGGAGGGCTGGAAGCAAGATGAGAAGAAAAATACAGGCAATTCCTGCTCCGTATTTTAGGCTTAGGTAAAAAATGCGTAGAGAGGAAAACGAAAGAGCAAGTGCAAATGCATACATTAGGATTAATAAAAGGATTCTGCTCTGTTTGCTTCCCTTTAGTTTGAATGAATCAATAAGAAAGTCTACTAGTCCAAGGCTTACACCTAAAAAGGATGTTGTGATGGACGCAAAAGAAAATAAAAGGGCAAAAATTCTTAAGTAGGAGTCTTTAAATAACTGACTCATGGGGACAATAGCTGTATGATCGAATAGATGTGCTGTTGTAAGGCTAATCTCTCCTGTAAAAGGAACGCACCCAATCACGACAGCTTGCCAAATTAGATAAATAGCCAGAGTGATCGTGCTTCCACAAAAAATTGCCTTTCGAATCAGTTTAAGGTCTTGATTTAGATAGGTAACAATAGAAGGAAGTGTGCCATGGAAAGCAAATGACGTAATAATTAGCGATAGCGGAGCTAAGCTCTCTTTCCAAGAAATTCGTGCTAGATAGGATGGTTGAATATGAGGCAAACTCAAGTAGATAAGGAGTCCATAAAATACAAAAAGAGCGATGGTTAAAATGCCATTGATCCTACCTACTGCATTAGTTCCAAAATACAGGAAGGGTAAGCTTATTAGAATGAATAAGACCGACCCGTAATTACTATTTAGCGAGAAGCCTTCCTCTATTAAAATCCCTACTCCTTTTGTGTAGGCAGTAATTAGCGAAAAGAAAAGAAGAATGTAGAAGAGAAAAACAATCTTCATCATATTGCTTCCGAGTAAATTGTTGGTAAGGGTCGTAAAATTAGACCCTTTTTTAGAATTTACTAAAACCTGTGCAAAGACAAAGCCTGATAAAATCATAATCGCCCATGAAATCAGAAAAAGCACTGCAGCAGGAATAAATCCGCTTGCAGCTGTTGCGACTGGTAACCCAAGCATACCAGCGCCTATTGATGTTCCAAGAATTAAAAGGACTGCAATAATAAATTTCATCTAAAATACGCAACTATTTAAAATACTATGAGATTTTCTCATAAAAAAGGGTTTAATGTAAATCCCAAATTTCAGGATTTATTACAAACCAGCCATTACTGGTATGATGAATTTGAAGAGTAGCTGTATTAGGAATATTAATTTCAGAAGGCACAGTCCCAAGAAGGTCTAAAAGAATTTGTTTCATAATGCCACCGTGAGTAACGACTAGAATTGTTTTGTTCACATAGTTTTTGGCGGCTTCTTCAAGGCATTCGAAAATTCTAGCGCTGACAATAAGAGGATCTTCGTACTCTTTTTTAATCCCTCTTATGCAGGTTCCATGGGGGATGTCATCATAAAGTTTTGATCTCCGCTCTTGGAGTCTTTGATCGATATGAATGGGAAGTTCAGTGAGTAGGGAAGCTGTTTCATAGGCTCTTTTAAGATGAGAAGACAAGCAATGATCAAATGATATCTCATCTAATTTTTTTTTAAGTATCAACGCTTGATTGCGACCATTTTCGTTAATTGAGACATTACTAGTACCGTACCAAATCTTATCCCTATTCCAATCGGTTTCGGCATGTCGAACAAGCAGAAAAGTAGTGCTATGCACGTTTATAAAAAGAGAACTGAATAATAGGATTTTCTTAATTTTAGGTAATTTAATCTTGTAACTCTTTAAATTTCTCGCGAAGTGCAAGTGCGTTTTTATGGTATCTTCGTGTCAGATTGACTTTGCGTAACTTGATGCTGCAAATCCAGAAAAAAATTACCGTTGGAAAGTATAGAAGACCAGAAATTTTTAGAGGAGCTGTCCACATGAATATTGGTTTAATAAGTTCATTCATTCCCAAGAAAAAAAATGATAAGGGAAGTGAAATAATTAGATAGAGAAGGAAAGCGCTTCCGCGTTTATAATAGGCGCAGTAGTATGTGATCCAAACAGATGGAATAAGTGTAAGTAGAGTGATGATAGAGGCAAGAAGGGGACCTGCTTTTATTGAATTCATATTGGATAGAAAGGAGAAGTATGCTGCAAACAAGTTTGTGACAATAAAAGAAATAAGCCAGAGTCTACGAATGTTATCTTCGCTTACAGTATCTATTTTCTGAAGATATAGAGGGATGTTGTCATCAGGCAGAAGAAGTCTGTCTGCAAGGTATCTTGAAGCTTTTCGTAATAGCATAATGGTAACGATACCGATAATTCCATAAATTACACAAATAAGTAAAAGTGTTGCATTTGCGCTCATAAAGCCTCCCTATTAATTAAGGGCATACTAGCAAAACACGCAAAATCATTGCAAGATGTTTATGAGCAGATAAGGTAGGATGAGATGATTGCAGCAGTTTCAGCTCTTAGGACGTTTGGAGAAAGGGTTGTTGGAATTGCTTTACAAATAGTTTCAAAGTGCATTTTTTCTTTCGGAGTAAAACCTGATTCTGGACCAACAACAAATCCTTCAGAGCTATCTTTTGAAGAGCTATAGGGCTTTCCTGCTGGATCTGCAAGTAGCAGTTTAAACGAGAGATCCTTAAGATCTGAAATCTTATGATAAGGATAGATGTGGGGAAGATGAAGGCGTTTGCATTGCTTTATAGCTGAGATGGTAATTTTTTTCATTCGAGCTAGGTAAGCATCAGATATCTCTTGTATTTTACTTCGCTCTGCAGGGAAAAGCCAGAATTCAGTTATGCCAATTTCTGTAGCTTTTTCAAGAATAAATTCTAGATGTGCTTTTTCAGGGAGCGCTTGAATCAGGATTAATTTTTTTTCAGGTCTTGTTTCTGAATGAACTGTTTCTACCAGAATAGTGTCATCAAAATGTGCAGTTGCGAGCTGCCCTTTGCCGTTAACAAGTTCTATTTTTTCACCCTTTCGGACACGTAGCACTTTTATAAGGTGATGGAGTTCGTCTGAATCTAATTCGGCAGCGGACCCTACGCTAAGTCTTTCATGTGTATAAAATCTATACATTTACTTTGGTAGGTTCCTTGATGATGATCTCTTTTCCCTTTAATTGAATATTGAGCTGCAAAGGCTCATCTTCGCTTGTAAAAAGAGTAAATCGGTTCATGTAGTTTCTAAATCGGTTTCTTAAATGCTCTTCCCGCAACGTTGGATGCATCTCTTTAAGTTCATCATCGTTTATCTCTGTAATCATCGTGCTGACATATCGATCTTCCAGGACTGAAGGATTTACAAATTGTATAGACCAATCCAAATTTTCTTCGTCGCTTCCAGAAGTTATATTTACGGATATATAAACCATGTCTTTGATAATTTTGACAAAAAGTTCGCTAACGCCTTTTGTGTAAAGCTCTTTGTTTAATATTTTTATCCCTTTTAGTGGGGCAATGCTGTCTGTGTGAGCAATCGATACGCTTGAAGGGGAGGTGCTGCCTTTATAGTCAGGGGGGAAGTATAAAGATATGGGCAGCGAGAAGTTAACGGGAATTGTGTCAGATCTAATAAAGTCGATGCGTAAAAATTTTGCTTCAGGATCGTCAATTTTTATGGGCATATCGGAAATAGATGGGAGAGTGATTGTTTTCCATTCCTCCGGGACAAAGAAGGTTACAACATTTTTTTGCCTAGCGGAATTAATTCGATCTAACTCAGCTTTAGAGATATCGTTTAAGTTAAATGTCAGTTTTAGTCCACGTGTTTTGAGTTTTTTAATGGACTCTTCAGGTCCACTCACACTCATATTAAGATGATAAGGCCAAACATCAAGGAATTGGAACCCTTTTGGCGCTTCCCCTATCGGGCGGGAAACGTATACAGGAATTTTCTCATGAGCAAACGGTACAAGATTAATAACAAGTGATTTAGCAAGTACTTTGCTTACATGATTACCAATGCTTAGTTCAGGATTGAGTGAGACGAGGTGCTTTTTCTCAATATGAACTACGTTTTCGGTTGTAAAATCACTTCCGTCGATGCTAATTTCTAGGTCACTTGGAGAAATTTCTTCAAGTTGAGATTTCTTTCCCGTAATTGTTATGGAGAATCGCTTATTTAAAAGACCGGAAGGTTGCAATCCATTGACTGTTTTTCCTGGCGGTAAATTGATTACTCTTACGCCAATAGTGGAAATTGTTTTTGTTGAAGTAAGAGATTGATCTACAACAAACCAGACAACAACTGCAAGTATAAGGGAGATGACTTTTTTTACCCAATTATCAAGGAAGATCCGTTTTAATAATGAAATCATCTTTTTAACCACTCCCAAATGTTTTCTTTTTTAATTCCATGTGGTTCTTGTTCTTGATAGAAAAGGCTTCTCAAAACACCTTTGAATCTATCTAATTTAATACCTTTTGTGATAACTCCGTCTCTTGCTAGTGAAACCTTGCCTTGCTCTTCTGACACAATAATTACAAGCGAATCAGTAATAAGACTTAAACCTATTCCGGCTCTGTGTCTTGTTCCAAGTGATTTTTGAATATGTGGACTATCAGCCAGGGGAAGTATGACCGAGGCAGCTACAATCTTTTTATCACGAATAATGACTGCCCCATCATGGAGGGGAGCTGTTTTGGAAAAAATGGTTTCTATCAGTTCTGAGGTAAAATCAGCATCTAAAATAATAGCCTTTTTTGCATAATCTTCAAGCGAGTCATTTTTTTCTAACACAATCAGTGCGCCAATTTGTTTTTCAGCCATTCGGTAGGTTGAAGTTGCTAGTTGATCGAGAAATTTATCAAATTCGGTAACTTCTCTCGACCTTGTAGTTTTTAAACTAAGCTTTGAAAGCGCCGCCCTAAGTTCCGGTTGGAAAATAACGATGATTGCAATAACAGCAACATTTGCAAGAAGGAGGATTAGTTTGTTTAGAACGGGAAGAGGGATCCATGACGAAATAGCGAAAAGAAAGAGAAAGGCGATAACTCCAAACATAAGATCCATAGAACGAGTGTTCCAAAAAAATGAGAGGAGGTAATTAATGATCACTGTCATGATCATAATTTCTAGGAAGGGAATAAACAATTGAAAAAAGTTCATAAATCTCGGGCTAGTATGACTCTGTTTTCATTGTTTTGTGAGTTAAATTCAAGTAAAAAGTGTCTCCTTTGCTAAACCTATCAAATCTAAATTAATGAACTACACTAGAGTTAATCCTGGGGCTACTTTATCTCGACTGTGAAGAATTGTGTAATTGAGGTAGTTGCCAGCTTTTATGCCATCAGTTCTTGTGATTCTTCCATAGTCACCCATGCAAATGCCAATAATGTTTATTCCTGACTTTGCCATTTTTTGAATGAATCTAAGCATTTTATAAGAGTCTGAAAATGAGTTTGCTGATGTGCAAATTTTATAGGCGTAACAAGGCGTTAATAGCATTTTATTTAAAATGACATCTAGATGTTTAGGGGTTGTTAGAAAGTTGTGATAGGAAAGTATGATTTTCGTAGATGGGTATAAAGAAATTATTTCGTTTAGAAAAGAGGGATCAGTATCCAATTCAAAATCAAAATAATCAGGTTTAAGAGATAGAAGGTCTCTTGCTAGACTTAGGCGCTTTTCTTCGCTACCTAAAAATCCACCCCCGTTTCTTCTGCTTCTTAAGGTGAATATGACCTTACCTGATATATTTTTTTTTAGTTCTTCAAGTGATTTAAGATCAATTTGTTGAAACAAGTCTAATCTGAGTTCTACCCCATCCTTTGACGAGTTTGCAAGCGCGATTCTGTTAGAGGCGGTTGGATAAGTGGGTCCTGTAATGATTGCTACTTGCATAATGCACCCCACGGCAAATGGTAATTAGTGTACTCTTTTTCAGAAATTAAGTAACCTTAAATTTTAAGGCGGATAATAGATGGTATACTCGAAGATTTTAAGCAGTTTAAAGTTATGGAAAGGAAAAATAGTAATTGTCACTGATTCTACTGTTGCTTTGCTCTACGCGGAATCGTTTCTTCTTTGCCTTAAAGAATTTAAGCCTGATACCCTTTTAGTTAAAATTCCGGTTGGTGAAAGCTCTAAAAGTCGTGAAATGAAGGAGTTTTTAGAGGACAATTTGATCGAGCATGGAGTAGCTCGGAGCGACCTTCTTGTGGCTTTTGGAGGCGGTGTAGTTTCAGATGTTGTGGGTTATCTAGCTTCAACATATTTAAGAGGAATTTCTTATATTGTAGTTCCTACAACTTTAATGGGTATGGTGGATGCCGCAATCGGTGGGAAAAATGGGATAAATCATCCCAAAGGAAAAAATCTTATGGGGAGCCTTCACACCCCACTTGATGTATTTATTGAGCCCCGATTTCTAGATACATTGCCAGATACTGTTTATCGGGAGGGTTTTATTGAAGTTATTAAATATGGGCTTATTTTTGATAAAGAGTTTTTCGAATGCTTAGAAAATGCTTCGCTTACAAAGTCTGCATTTATCGAAAGGTGTATTCAAATTAAGAGGTATATAGTAAAAAGCGACCCAAGTGATTTGGGTTTGAGAAGGATTTTAAATTACGGTCATTTAGTTGCTCATGCAATTGAAAAATGTAGCTTATATTCAGTTTCCCATGGCAGGGCCCTTTGGTATGGTCTACTCATAGAAAACTATATTAGTTATTTGCTCGGAAATCTCTCTATTGAAGAAATGGATAGGGTTACAGTCTTTTTACTAAGAGAGGAGATTCGGTTTCTTCCAATACCAGTATTAGATCCACAAGTTCTTTATGAAGCGATGAAAAATGACAAGAAAGCAGCAAATCACATTCCTAGAGTTGTCGTGTTAAAACGAATTGGCAAGGTGGTCTCATTTGGGGGGGAGTACTGTGCGCCTCTTGCTTATGAAGACTTTAAGAAAGCATTTTCATGGGCAACTAGTTTAATAGCAAACCCTTTTGCAATGCGCGCTTTAACTTCATGATACTCTTTTTCGAGCATTGGATCTATTGTCGTGAGTCTAACCAATTGTTTATTTTGAAGAATCCAAGGATCAAAGCCCCAAAATTTTGTGATTAGAATTGTGTCAGCCTCATTTGGATTAGTGAGCGTGTAAAGCTGATGAGCATTCACTGTTTTTTCCATACAACTTTTAATGTAAGTGTTATCTGAGGTCATTAGTTTGTTCCAAAGAGCTTCATCCGTGCCGAAGTGAAATTCTTCTGGATGAATCAATTGAATTTCCAGAGCTTTAATAATTGCGTCAGCAAGAAATCTAGAAGAAAGGTGATTTGTTGGGTTGCTAAAACAATTTTCTGTCATATATAGTGTGAATTGGATCACCTTTGTCATTAAATCAGGTCTTGTTGTGATCCATTTATTATTTTCATACTTACAATCTTTAAAAAGATCGAGAGCTTCAGTTTTGGTGAGAAATTTTTGATGATAAGCGCCTTGAATGCTATAATCCAGTCTATCTGCTGAAGCGTTAGGTCTTTGGGTTTCAAGCGCTGGAGCGTTTTTTTCTGTTGGTAGAATGTCCTTAGAGCAAATTCCATGTTTTATGAGAATTTTAGTAAGGCCTCTTGTGTTCAAAAACTCTTCATGAATACTATTTTGATAATCTATTTCATTATATTCTCTATTAAATACCCAGTCGCCCACATGTGAAAAAGCAGTGTGAGACACATCATGAAGAAGCCCTGCAATCTGCTCTTTTAGAGGCCTTTTATTTTCCCGTAATAGATGAAAAACTCCAAGCGAATGAGAATATCTGGAAAATTCTTCCCTGTGAGTGGTGTAGTAAGAAACACCATATTGATTAACTTTTTTAAGTCTTTGAAATGCATTGCTATCAATGAGTTCTAATAGAACTGGTTCATCAACTTCAACAATTCCGTAAAAGGTTTCTATGGGTCTGCCATAGATACATTGGGCAATAAAAACTAAAAAAACTACAAGTTTGAGCATCATAAGAACAAAGAGTTTATAAGATTTTGACACATTATGTCAAATGTATATAATGGCTCAGCCTATAGGAGCTAATATGAGATACAAAATTCAAAAAAGTCAGATAGCAGGCGATGTTTATATTCCTGCATCTAAATCTCATACACTACGCGCAATTTTGTTTTCACTTATGGCTAATGGTAAGTCTATTATAAGAAATTATCTTGTGTCTCCTGATACGTATGCAATGCTCGATGCTATTGAGAAATTTGGAGCAAAAGTTACAATTGAAGGTGATTGTATTGAAGTTGAAGGCGTTGCAGGAAAAATTAAAAGACCTAATGATGTAATTCAAGCGGGAAATTCAGGGCAAGTGCTAAGGTTTATAGCTGGGATTGCAGCTCTTATTGATAGTTATGTGGTTATCACTGGTGATGAGTCAATACGATCTAGACGTCCAGTGAAACCACTTTTAGATGCGCTTATTTCTCAAAACGTTTTCGCAGAATCAGCCTCCTTAAATGGTCATGCACCAATTATTATCAAGGGGCCTATGAAGCCTGGGGTCATGGCAATAGATGGAGCTGATTCACAACCCGTATCAGCTCTTTTGATTGCAACTTCATTTTTACCGGGTCCGTCTGAGCTTTATGTCATGAATCCGGGAGAAAAGCCATGGGTTAATGTGACCCTTACTTGGCTATCGTATTTGGGAGTGAAGGTAATAAATCATGATTATAGGCATTATAAGGTGTTTGGGAAAGCAAGTTATAGCGGTTTTGATATAACAATTCCAGGAGACTTTAGTACTGCTTGCTATCCCATGGCCGCAGCAATTATTACAAAAAAAAGTGTTCGCGTTTTCGGTCTTTCTATGGATGATCCTCAGCCCGATAAGCAGTTCATTGAAATCATAAAAAAAATGGGCGCTCACGTTTCTATTAATGCCGAAGAACAATCCATTCAAATTGAAGGAAACTTTGATCTACAAGGTATAGAGGTTAATATAAATGACTGTATAGATACGCTTCCTATTCTCGCAGTGATTGCTTGTTTTGCAACTTCTTCTACTCATATTAGCGGAGCAAAAATAGCTCGCTTTAAAGAGTCTGACCGAATTTCTGCTATTGCACAAGAACTCAAAAAAATGGGCGCTAAAATTGAAGAAAAAGATGATGGTCTTATCATTCACCCTTCTAAGCTTAAAGGAACCGAACTTAATTCTCATAAAGACCATCGAATTGCGCTCTCTCTTATTGTTGCCGCACTTGGGACTAGTGGAGAATCAATTGTTGATGGGGTGGAGTGCATCGGGAAAACCTATCCGACCTTCCTCTATGACTTTCTTTGTTTAGGGGCTCATATTGAATAGGATTTACCTACAGGGGCAAGAGCTATTACTAAGCATACGATTATTGATATCGGAGTTAGAAATAGTGCAAATTGTGATAAAATAGGCAGTTAGTGGAATGTAGCCTAATGGAGATTGTTTTGTAAATGCGTAAGCAGCAGCTCCAAATAGGGAAGCGAAGGTGAAGCGAAAGGGGCATGAGCGCTCTACTGCTATTCTGTAGATGAATGAATAAGGAATCATTATTGCGCAAGTGAAGAGAGGAGAAGTGTATGTCATTGCTGCTCGAAAGATGTGTATAGAGACAAGCGTCAATTTATATAGGTTTGGGTGATTGTCTAGAAGGCAAGAAAAGTGATTGAATTTCGTATCAAAGTAGAGCTGCATGAAAAATATATTAACATAATATTAATTTTTCTGTCTATAATAGGCTCCATGAAAATTATTTTACTGGGTTTAAAAGGGGTCGGAAAAACAACTGTTGGTATTAGACTGGCGCAAATTCTCGGGTGGCCTTTTTTTGATACAGATGAAGAAATTTCCAAAATGGAAGGCAGATCGTATAAAGATGTATTTCAACATGACGGTGAGAATCGATTTCGCGAGCTTGAAAGCAAGGTCTTAAGGGAGTTGCAAAATTGTGGCGATAGTGTAATTTCAGTTGGTGGAGGAGGATTTATGCTTCCTGAAAATCAGAAAATATTAAGTGGACTTGGCAGGCTAATTTGTTTGCATATGAGCAAAGAATCTCTATTAAAAAGGTGGGAAGAGTGGCCTATAGTGTGCAAATCTAGCTCTGAATTTGCTGCATATTATGAAAAGAGGGTTGATATGCTTACAATGTTATCCTGCGTGTGGGTTGATGCATCTGGAAGTGATGTTGCGCGTGTAATAAAAAGAGTGTGCAATGTCTAGTAATAGATTTGGAAACATTTTTGCAATTACAACGTTTGGAGAGTCTCATGGGGCTGGAATTGGGGTTGTTATTGATGGCTGTCCTTCAAATATTGAAATTTCTAAAGAAGAAATTCAGGCGGAGCTTGATAGGAGAAAACCTGGATTGTCAAAACTTACATCACCTAGAAAAGAAAGTGATGCAGTAGAAATTTTATCGGGTATTTTTGAAGGGAAGACAACAGGAGCGCCGATTGCTCTATTCATTCGAAATCATGATGTAGACTCTTCAAAATATGAAGCAATAAAGGATGTCATTCGCCCAGGTCATGCGAATGGCACTTATTTAGAAAAATACGGCGTTTTTGACTACCGTGGTGGAGGAAGATCTTCTGGCAGGGAGACAGCAGCACGAGTTGCCGCAGGGGCAATAGCCAAAAAAGTGATTTATCCGATGATGGTTCGTGCTCAAGTTGAGAACCTTTTGGATATAGAGACCGCTTTAGAAGAGATCATTCGGATGGGAGATTCTGTAGGAGGTATAATTCGGTGCGAAGTAATTAATGTGACTCCAGGTCTAGGTGACCCAGTTTATGAAAAACTGGAAGCAAGACTTGGATTTGCGATGCTCTCTATTCCATCCGTTAGAGGATTTGAGTATGGCGCCGGCTTTTCTGCTGCAAATATGCGTGGAAGTGAGCATAACAGGAAGTATGGTCGTGAGGGGATTCTAGGAGGTATAAGTAGTGGGAAAGAAATTATATTTCGAGTTGCATTTAAGCCGACGTCAAGTATAAAACTGCCCCAAAAAACATTAGATCTCAATGGTAATGAGACAGTATTTGTTTTGCCAGAAGGATCAAGGCATGATCCATGTATTGCTTTGCGCTGTCCCGTAATTGTGGAGAGCATGGCTGCGATTGTGATTGCGGATGCTCTATTAATGAATCGTTGTTCAAAAATAGACTATTAGATAGGATGTGTTTATGGATCTTTTAATGCTTTCACGAATTCAATTTGCATTTACTGCAACCTTTCACTATATATTTCCTCCGATGACAATCGGACTTAGTTGGATGATTTTGATTATTGAAGGGCTTTACCTAAAAACAGGTAAAAAAATTTACAAGGAGATGGCCCAGTTTTGGGTAAGAATTTTTGCCTTATTTTTTGCAATGGGCGTTGCAACTGGTTTTGTTCTAGTCTTTGCTTTTGGAAATAATTGGTCAACTTTTTCTAAGTTTGTGGGGGATGTTTTCGGAACTCTTCTTGCTGCAGAAGGGGTCTTTGCCTTTTTTTTAGAAGGCGGCTTTTTGGGTATCATGCTTTTTGGTTGGGATCGGGTAAAGCCAAGCATTCATTACCTTTCAACAATACTTGTAACTTTTGGAGCTACATTTAGCGCTATTTGGATTGTCATGGCTAACTCATGGATGCAGACTCCTGCTGGATATAAAATTATTGGAGAAGGCGCGAATAAAAGGGCTGTGATTACAAACCTTTGGGATGTATATTTTAACCCATCATTTATTGATAGACTGGTTCATGTGCTAATCGGATGCTGGCTTGTAGGGATATTTCTCATGGTAAGTGTTGGCGCTTACTATATGGTTAAAAAAAGACATATTGAGTTTTCGAAGTTTACGCTAAAGTTATCACTTGTTACAGCATTTGTAGCGCTTTTGTTACAGCTAGTCTCGGCAGACAGTACTGCACGAGGTGTTTCTAAGAATCAACCAATCAAGCTTGCGGCGATGGAAGGTGTTTATGAGACAAAAGAGTACACGCCATTTACAGTGATTGGACTTGTTGATGAGAAAAATGAAAAAGTCTATGGAATTAGTATTCCCGGACTTTTAAGCTTTCTTACATTTCGTAATTTCAAAGAAGCTATTCCTGGGTTAAATGAGTTTCCAAAAGAGAATTGGCCTCACGTGCCTTCAGTTTTTTATAGCTATCATATTATGGTTTACGCTTGGTTTGGAATGATGCTTTGCGCAACCATCGGTTTGATTTTACTTTATAAAAAGCGATTGGAAACGGCAAAGTTTTTTCTCTGGTCTTGCGTTTTCTCCGTTTTATTACCCTATATTGCTAATACTGCAGGTTGGTTTACGGCAGAAGTTGGAAGACAACCCTGGATTGTTTATAATGTGATGAGAACTGTAGAAGGCGCATCAAAAGTGGTCACAAAACAGCAGGTAATCGGATCACTTATTATGTTTAGTGTAGTTTATTCAATTCTTTTTGCTTTGTTTCTCTTTCTTTTAAACCGTAAAATTAAACAAGGCCCTGTTGAAGAGATTGCAAATGATGAGAAACATTACCGTGATGCATTTTCTAAAGGAGCTGACTTGTGACCTATGAAATACTACAACTTCTCTGGTACATGGTTGTTGGCGGAGCGGTTATTTTTTATGTAATGTTAGATGGTTTTGATCTCGGAGTTGGAACCATACACTACTTTGCAAGAACGGACCGTGACCGTCGCATTTTTATCAACTCAATAGGCCCTTTTTGGGACGGAAATGAAGTATGGCTTGTAGTCATTGGTGGCGCGCTATTTGTAGGTTTTCCCGACGTCTACGCGGTTTCATTTTCTGGTTTCTATACAATTCTTATGATTTTACTTGCAGGCATTATTGCTAGAGCCTGTGGAATTGAATTTCGCTCAAAACATGAATCATTGAAATGGAGAGCGTTATGGGACGGTATCTTTTGTTTAAGTAGCATTGCCATGACATTTGGCGTTGGAGTAATTTTAGGGAATCTTATCCAAGGTGTCCCAATTACTGCTGAAAGAGAACTGTATTTTTCCTTTTGGGCACTCTTTACCCCTTATACAGTCGGAATTGGTCTGCTTTCAATTGCATTATTCGCAATGCACGGTAATAACTTTCTTTTGATGAAAACAGAGGGTAAACTACAAAATGATCTTCGAAAGAAAGCCCCCTATTTTATTCTAACTTTTACTGCGTTGCTTCTTGTCATGACACTTTGGACATGGAAATCCCATTCCTATATGAGCATAAGATATCTTGAAGAGCCCCTGTTTTGTGCAGTACCCCTATTTTTGGTAATACTTCTTATCCTTATGACAAAAGCGCTTCAAAACTTCAAATACGGAAGAGCCTTTATCTTCTCTATGTTCTCCATTGCATTTCTTTTTATTCTCTTCGCAATCGGCACCTTTCCAAACTTCATGATCTCCACCATAAATAAAGAACTTTACAGCCTCACTCTTTTCAACGCTTCTTCCTCAGAAACTACCCTTATCGTTGCCTGTACAATTGCCGTGATTGGCTTGCCATTAGTTCTTGCCTATGGTTTTTGCCTTTACTACATCTTTCATGGTAAAACTAAACTCCACGACCACAGCTACTAACTTGGTGTAGACACGCTCTACTTTTAACATACAATAATTCAGCCTAAGAAGAGGGTTCGTCGGGTTTCTTTGTGGGCTTTATGGTGCAAGATTGGTAGATGGCATAGCCAGAGGCGGCCATGGCTCCGGCCATCAGGACAGGTTGCATTGGCTCTAGGGAGGTAAGGAGGGTTCGTTCTTCAAGGGGGGGAGAGAGGTGGGCGCCTGACAATTGATTCCATATTTCCGTTCCAGAAATGTGAATTTGATTCCTTCTTTCCAATTGGAATTTGCTTACTTGCCAGGGGACTCGATTGCTTACTTTAAGCCAGATGGCATATAAATTAATGAAAAGATTTTTAATATGAGCTTTAATGTGTTCTAAGGTGGTTCGAAATAGAGTATAGCGTGAGTAGGTAATCCAAGATGGTTTCGGATTAAACAGCTGGCTTGCAAGTTTTGTCCCTAAAAGCAATCCATTGTTGACTGCTCGAAAGTAGGGAAATGAAGCGGCAGCGTCACCCACAAGGGCCCACGTGCGCCCTTCAGCATCTTGTTTCAGAACATCTTTGGCTACGGTAGAATTAAGAGCGATCACCGTTATTTTATTGCGTAATTTAGGATCTTCTACTTGTAAAATTGTTTCATGGTGAAGCTCCTTGCGCGCCCCCCACCACTTAATTAGAACAGCGCGTAGCACCTCAGGCACTCTATCTAAATCAGTATTAAAATAATAAGGCTTTCTAAATGAGGCATCCCCCATTTGATCATAAATGCCTTTGTTAATAAAAATTTGCAATGACACATGAGAGACCGTATCAGAAATGTGTCGAATTCTTTGCCTTACGATATGCTCTGCAAATTTTTCCGTTTGATACGATACAGTCAAATTGTCCAATTTTTGAAAAGAACCATAATTTTCAGGCCCTCGATTCACCACATATTGCACTTGGGCCAAATATTGTAAATTCGAGTCAAATCTAAGAGCATTGTTAAAAACAGCTGATCTCACACTACTTCTCGCACCATCGGCCCCAACAAATACTTGTGCGTTTGGAAAAATTGTAGGCAATGCAGCAGGGTCTGCTTGAAACTCTTTTACAACGGTAACTCCTAATGCCCGAGCCCTATCCTCCAATGCTTGTTGCATCTCTGCAATGGGAACAGCATGTTTAGGCCACTGTTCAATAATTTTCTTTAATTCAGGATCGTTGGGAATCCCCTCTAAAGACGATTTTTCAATATTTAAACGAATATCTGTTCGTTGATAATCTCTATACTTTTCTAAAACAATGATCTCTTTTTCGGGATGTAAAAATTTAGTTTGACAAGCGAACCAAAACCCTACAGGTCCACCCCCCACCACGGCCACATCTTGCCTTGCTGCAACATCCAAAGGAATCATAAAAACCTCACAACTATTTCATGTATGATACAACATTTATTTGTTTGGTAATAGAGGTAATTAAATAATATGATTAATTATTATCAATAATGGATTTATCAAATAGGCTTGAACGAGCATTATAATATACTTCTTTGTCTTTTTAAAATTTACTTTAACTTTTGAGCACTTGCAAATTCAATTTTAATTTTGATAAATCCAATACTGATTACCAGTGGAATTTGGAGCGAAGGGTGGAGTAGAAGGTGTGGCGCGAGGTAAACGCTATTAAGCGAAATACTTTGGGGCTGATTTTTATGGTTGTTATTTCGCTAGGGTCTATGGGTATTGATTTGTAGCCATCGGCTATGCCTTCGATGGGGCCGTGCTGACTATTGTATTGAATTGTGATAAGGCTTTCCGGAGGAGTAACAAAGGGTCTGCTTGTTAGTGTATGAGGAGCTAATGGTGTAAGAACAATGGCTTTTAGTTTTGGATCTAGGATAGGGCCACCCGCTGCTAGTGAATAAGCGGTTGATCCTGTTGGTGTTGCAATTATTAGGCCATCGGCGTTAAAGGTGTTAAAGTATTGGGAATTGATATGAACTTCGAGAAGGATCATGTTTTTGACTGTGTTGCGGTGGATCACAAATTCATTGATTGCTAGAAATTTTTCGCCTGAGGAAGATGTAATTTCAAGCATGATTCTTTCGTCAACAGTGTAATTTCCTTGAATGATGTCTTGGAGGTAGAGTTTGAATTCTTCCATTCGGACATCGGCCATGAATCCAAGGCTACCTAGATTGACTGAGGTGAAAAGAGCTTTTTCGTTAGAAGCGTATTTTTGCTTGAAGGCAAGAAGTGTGCCATCTCCACCTAAAGTGATGTAGATGTCAATCGGGGTTTCGCTATTCATTCGGGGAAGGTCTGTGATTCCCTTATAATCTTCATCAACGTAGGCTTTGAAACCACTTTCCTGAAAAATAACAGCAATCGGTTTGACAAATTGGGAGGCAAGCGTTTTAGAACTGCTTGGACAGATGCCGATTGTTTTCATAAATTTCTCGTGTTTGTTTAAAGTTATATTTTTCTAAAATTTTCTCTGCAATTTTTTTTGCTGAAAGACCTGCGCTATTCATCAACTCACGATAGGAACCATGCTCAATAAAGGTATCAGGAAGTCCAAAATTTTGAACTTGAATTTCTGCATTTCCACTATTCAATAGAAATGAATTAATGACCATACCAAGGCCAGTTAATACAGAGTGCTCTTCAATGGTGACAAAATAGTGATGACTTTCCATTAGGTTTATTAATAGATCCGCATCTAGTGGTTTAACAAATATTGGGTCAACTACAGTTGCTTCAATACCGTTTTCTAGAAGAATTGTTCGGACTTCGATTGCAAGATTACACATGTGTCCAAGAGCAATTATTACAATATCTTTTCCTTGAGAAAGGATTTCGCCTTTGCCTAAAGGCCTATATATTGTGTCTCTTTCTGATTCAAAAGTTTCCATATTGGGATATCTGATTGCAGTTGGTAGATTCCATTTAAATGCTGATTCTAATAGATCTTTTATGAGATTGCCATCGCGTGGTTGAACAATCACCATGTTTGGCATTCCATAGAGAAATCCTATATCAAATATACCGTGATGAGTCGTTCCATCACTTGGTGATAATCCGCCACGATCGAGCGCAAAAACTACTGGAATGTTTTGAAGGACAACGTCTTGAAAAAGGTTGTCAAGTGCTCTTTGAAAAAATGTAGCATAAATGCAGCAAATAACTTTCTGATGTCCGCCATAGGCAAGTCCTCCCGCAAATGTCACTGCATGACCTTCTGCAATCCCAACATCCAAGCACCGTTTAGGATATTTCTTTTGGAATGGGTCCAAGCATGAACCGTTTGTCATTGCTGGCGTAATGGCAACAAGTGCATTATCTAGATCTGCCATTTTCAGAATATGGCGACCAAAAATTTTGGGGAAGGTAGGTTTTGATGAAGGGGGTGTGCGGATGGGTTTCACTCCATGATAACCTATTGGATCTGCTTCTGCTTGAGTAAGACCATACCCTTTGATGGTATGTGCATGAACAAGTACTGGGAGCTCTTCTTTTTTTGCTTTTTCTAATACTTTGATAAGTTCTTCGATGTTATGTCCATCAACAGGATCAAGATAGTGTAATCCAAATTGTTCAAAAAATAATTTAGCTCCGCCCTTTCTAAGAATGTCATTATGAAGTACGCCGACTCCATGTGAAATAGCCATACCATTATCATTGAGAACAAGAATAAATTTTTTCAAATCTTCTGGGATATTATTGAGCGCTTCAAAAATAAGTCCACAGGCAAAAGGTGCATCACTTAGGATGGCTGCGACATGCTCATTACTGCCTCGTAAATCACGGCTTTTTGCTACCCCGAGAGCTAAAGATAAGCCTGTTCCAGCGTGGCCTGCGTAAAAGTGGTCGTGGGGTGATTCGTTTGGACTTGCAAATCCAGAAAGCCCTTCAAACTGCCTGATTGTTGAAAAAAGTTCTTTTCGGCCCGTGAGAATTTTGTGTGTATAGGTTTGATGGCTCGTATCAAAAATAAGCTTATCTAGTGGTGAATTAAATACATAATGGAGCGCAATAATCAGTTCTATGCTGCCTAAATTTGATGATAGGTGACCCCCATTAGTTTCCATTACACTAATGATAAGTTCTCGAATTTCACTTGCAAGTTTAGTTAACTCTTCAATTGAAAGCGTTTTTAGGTCTAAAGGAGAGGAAATGTTAGTTAAGATTTTCATCCCTCGTTAGCACTTGGTCAGTATTAGGAATAAATTCTTTAGCAGTAAGAGTGCCATCCCTATTTTTTGTTAAAATTTCTATTTTCTTCTCTGCTTCATCAAGTTTTTTTGTGCAAAGTTGTAAAAGCTTATCTGCTTCGTCATAGTAGCCAAGAGCTGTATCCAGGGAGACATCACTTTTTGTCATTTTTTCTAAAATTTCTTCTAGCTTTGAGTAAGCTTCTTCAAACGATGGACTTTTGCTCATGTGAAATATTTACCTCTATTGTAGTTGATTTTACCTCACCATCATAAAAGAGGAGAGAAATGTTTTGGGGAACCGTGATATCTTTAGCTCTGATGATAGCTGATTCCTTGTTTTCAGAAAAGCAAATGCAATACCCTTTTTTTAAAGTAGTTTTTGGATGGATTGCATATAAGTGCTCCGTTATGTATTTAAGTGCAGTACGTTTCTTTGAAATTATTTGATTGATTTGAGTAAATTGTTTTTTAACAGCTTCAAGTCTTGCTTTTTGTAGCGCTACTTGTCTTGATGGGAGGAGACTATTTAACTCTGACCGCTTGCTTTTCAAAAGACTTTTTAACCTGCCTATTTGATGGCGCCATTGCTGGTCCAGATTATCCCTCGCATCATCGACTTTTTGATAAGAAATTTCTAGAAGGTGTCTTAGAAGCTGCGCCATCGCTGATTTGGTTCGGTCCAGCTCAGTTTTTATTGCTATAGTTTCTTTTGATACTATTTCCGCTGCTGCAGAGGGGGTTGGAGCCCTAACATCAGCTACAAAATCGGCAATACAAAAATCAGTTTCATGACCGACTGCGGAAATTATCGGAATTTTTGACCTATAAATTGCATCTGCAACGATGCGTTCGTTGAAAGGCCAAAGGTCTTCAAGAGAGCCTCCTCCGCGCCCAACGATTAAAACATCTGCCAAGTTATGCAAATTAAAATCATCAATTGCTTGGGCAATTTCAGCGGCAGATCCAGCCCCTTGCACTTTAACGGGATTTAGTAGGAGATGGAAAGAGTGGAGACGCCTTTTTAAAACATTTATTATGTCTTGTATTACAGCGCCTGTTGGACTTGTGACAACGCCAATTCTTTTTGGAAGCTTTGGAAGCGGTTTTCGTCTAGCGGGATTAAAATAACCAAGATCTTTTAATTCTAATTTTAATTGATGTAGTTTGATTAAAAGATCGCCAACACCATCAAACTCAACTTTTCGAACAATTATCTGGTAGGAGCCTTTTGGCGGATAAACAGAGAGCTCTCCTTCAATTACAATTTGATCGCCATCTCTTGGAGGGCGTTCAAGGCCTTTTGCAGTCCCTTGGAATAGAACGGCTGAGACTTGAGAATCCTTGTCCTTCAAGGAGAAATAGATATGCCCTGAGGCTTGCTTTCTTAAAGAGGTCACTTCTCCTTTCACTTTGATTGAGGAAAATGACTTTTCAAGATTTTTTTTGATTTCGTGAGTAAGCTCACTTACACTGTATATTGACATAGAGAATGATTTTATGCGATAATCGCATTTTATGAAAAAGAAAACTGTTATAGCGAATTGGAAAATGATGAACAAGAGTCCTGCAGAGGCTCTTCATTTTTTAGAATCGCTTCCTTCAGCACGCGGAAAAGATGTTAGAATCGCGCCACCCTATACGCTTTTATTGCAAATGACTGGAAATTCCCAAAAAATACGCATTGGGGGTCAAAATATGCACCCTTTTTCAGAGGGAGCATTTACAGGTGAAATTTCTGCCATGATGTTAAAGCAGGCTGGGGCTGATTTTGTTATTCTTGGACACTCGGAAAGAAGGCATTTGCTAGGAGAAACCTATGAGTTTATACAGGCGAAAGTTGAAAGAGCTGTAACAGAGGGCCTCTCATTTGTTTTGTGTGTAGGAGAGACTGAAGAGGAAAGAGCCTCGTTTGAAACTATGGAAGTTATTGAAAGTCAGTTAGAAAGCGCATTTCAAGATGTTGACTTAGCTCAGTTAATACATGCTGGCGCTTTGATTGCCTACGAACCTGTTTGGGCAATCGGTAGCGGCAAAATGCCAGCGGTATCAGAAATTGTTAAAATCCACGAATATATTAAAGAAAAGTACGATCTCCCTGTTTTATACGGAGGATCTGTCACTTTAGAAAATTTTAAAACATTGATCGAAAACCCATTCATAGATGGAGTTTTAGTAGGAGGCGCGTCACTTGGCGCTGCCACATTTGGTCAAATGATACAACAACTACCAGAAGGTTAGAAAATGATTGTTCTATTTTATTTAGCGATTACCTTGTTTTTTCTTCTATGTGTATCGCTCTCGTTTTTAATATTGATTCAAGAGAGTAAGAGTCTTGGCTTTGGTGCTTCATTTGGAGGGGACGCAGGAGGTTCACTATTTGGAACATCTACCCCTTTGGTTCTAAAAAAAATGACAGCATGGCTAGCGGTGATCTTTTTTGTAGGTTGTCTTGCTCTTACCTATTGGTCTCAGACTATGACTCATATTGATATTAGCCCAGCAACCTATATCGAAGAGGCTCTTTCTTAATGCGAAAAATGTGTTACCTCGGAAATAAAATTCTTCGAGAAAAATGCAAACCCGTTAAAGAAATTACTCCCGAAATAGTCAGGATAGCCCATGAGCTCATTGAAACCATGCAAATTCACAATGGACTTGGCCTTGCTGCCCCACAAATCGGCTATAATTATCGGATGTTTGCTATCCAAATCTCCGATGAGATCGATGAAGAAAACTATCCCAAGGATGCCCCGCCTCAAGTCCTTATAAATCCTATAATTACAAGGTACTCAAAAGAAAAGATTATCCTTACAGAAGGGTGCCTTTCAATCCCTGGACTTCATGAAGAAGTGATTAGGCCTCAAAGTATTGATATTGAGGCAATTGATATAAATGGTTCATCGATTATTGAAAAGGACCTTAAATTTTGGCGTGGCCGGTGTATTCAGCATGAATGTGACCATCTCGATGGTATCCTATTCATAGATCGTCTTCCTAAAAGACTTAAGAAGATTCATGATATTGAACTTCAAGAAATTGAAGCCAAGTATAAATAAACTGACCCCGAAAATTCCCAAGTTTTGAAACACGATCAGTATAAGGGCGAAAAAGTAGCCAACCGCTTTTTAAATGAGTGAGATGCCAAATGTGTATTGGTTGGCTCTTACGGATCTTGTATAGGAAAGGCGAAGCTTCCAGGTGTTTGTGATAGTTGTGTAAAGGTCGAATTTGGATTCGTGGTAAAAGGGTTGTCCGGGGCGCCATCCAAAATGATTTTGTACTTGTAAAGACGAACTTGGAGATATTTGGATCTGCCATCTAGTTAAGAAAGATGTTCGCTCGTCAGAGAGGGGAGAGTCTGTTAATTCACTAATGGGTCTTGCTACGTCAAGCATATAGTTTGAAAAACTATCTTTTTTCCATTCATATTTCCCGCGATGACGTAACTCGAGTGATGCTGCAATATATTCGCTTAAAGTGAATGAGAGTCCAAAGTTTGTGTGGTCATATGTGTTTTTCTGAAAATTCCAGCCAAGATTTGTTTCGAAAGTAACGCTCGGATAGCTCCATGTTAAATCGAGATATCCTTTGGGAAAAGGGGAGTTAAATGTTGATGCATTAAAAAAATTATATGCATAAAGGTCACAAGAGAATTGCGGAGAGGGAGAAAACTCATTTAAGTTAAAGAAGGAGTTTTTAAGTCCTACTTTAAGTTGATTGATATTATGATAACCGTCCGCGATGCTAAAAATATAGACGTTATTGTTTTTTACAGTTGGGCTTTGCATGCCCTCAAATTCTACGTAGGGCCTTACTTCGTGATTCATATCGGAGTACGATTTTTCAAACGTTGTATGTGTGGAAAGGTCATAGCGAAAAAGAGATTGAAACTGTGAGTTATTGGTTGGTGTGTTTGAGTAAAAGATTCCCTTAAAACCAAGTTTGGGAGTAGCATGAATTGGACCAAATTGCATGGGCCTGCTGAGTGACTGAGTTGTTTCTAACCTACCTGATCCAAAATCACTTACCTCATTATGTAAGGTGTCTGCATATACATAATCTAAATAGGCGATTTTAAAATAGTTTTCTAAAATAGCTCCAGTTTTTGGAATGGTATAAGGTTTTACTGCAATTTTAAGCGTGGGAAGCTCCTGCTTAAAACCTTGAAAAGTATTGACTCTAGGTCTTATATAAAATGAGGTAAATGCTGCATCATATCTTGCCTTAATAACTCCTTCTGTGCGACCAAGTGTTTGGAGTTCAAATAATTGAGTTGGAAAGTCTGAGCGCATATTTCTGTCGCTTAAGGCGTCCCATCTTCCGGAGGTTTCAATTTTCTTATCTTTTGTAAAACCATCAAAAGAGCCTTGGATTCGATACCTATGTCTAAATTTATTGGGATCGGTATCATTATAGAAAGTGTCATATGAGTAGAAGTTTCGTGATGCTACCTTGAAAAGTTGATTGTCTGGTTCTGCATAGTCAACTTCAACTGCCATTCCTGCCCCTCTTGGGATCGCATAATAGTTTTCCTTATGGCCTGTTCTAAATTCACCTCGCCAATATAGCTTAAGGCTTTCTGTATCGATTGCTTTGTAGCGCATAAGAAAAAGAGGGCCTTGCTTTCTTTCCCAACGAGCAGAATAGGAAACAGTTGGTTCAGTCTGAAATTTTTTGTTAACATTTCTTGTGTAAGAAGGGATGTATAAAAGTGGTTTGTCATAGGCTGAAAGGGTAATTCCTTTTGCTTTAACAGTATACTCCTCATTCATGCTTACTTTGGTTGCGCCAATTGCAAAGGGTGTTATTTTATTTTCAGATGTTGTTAGGCCTGCATGTTCCATAGTGAGAGATCCATCACCATTAAATACAATTGTTTCACCTAAAGTAAATAACCCTTCCGTATTGCAAACCCCTTTCTTTAGAACCCCTTTTTTAGTAGAAAAATTGTAGTTAAATGATTCTCCTACAAAAAACTTTTTGCCATAGATAAGAAACAGATTATCTTTTGCACTTAAAATTTTTTCACCATCTACATCTTTGAGTTCTAAATTACTTGCCTGTACACGCATTTTATCAGACTCAATGACGCCACCTTTTTCGGAAAAAAGGACTCCGTCTTTGTAAATAGGATCAATAACATTTACATGGATTTTCTCTGCAATTAATTGAGAAAAGAGCAGTAAAGGAAGAATGTAATATTTCATCATAAGAGAAAAATAATATCGCAGATTCAAGTTTTTGTACACGTATTAGTGAATCGATTTGAGGAGCAAACCTGCAAATGCATAACGATTTTTGCTGTGACCATCACGAAGAGATTCGAGTAAAAACTCAATTCCGTCGGGATCATGGTTTGTAGCAAGCGCGTGAAAAGACTCGATAAAAAGACCTGAAATTTCTTCCGGAGAAAGTAGATTATTGCTTTTGTGTTTACCTCTTCTTTCTCCCTCTTCTAACATAGGGCGAAATTCAATCATTTTCGTATTTTTTTGGTGTGTTAGCCATTTAAGGAATTCTGTTCGATAGAAATCGCTAATATGCATGCGATAAAGGGCTAGTTTGCAATAGCTTCTTAGTAGTGGGTTTTCGATACCGTAAGCTTTTTCAATAAGAAGAGACTTAGCGCCTTCAGAACATTCGTTTTCAAGCAAGCGAACAAGAAGGGGTAAAAGTTTTGTTTGTCTGCTCCCCATGATTGCTTTAGCTATATCAAGAAAGGTAACGCTTGGTAACTCGAGGGATTTAGACAAAAGCTCTTCCTGAAAATGGAGAGTAACTGCTTTTAATTGGTTTTTTTGATCTTTGTTTTTTAATGTGCCTTGTGAAGTTTTTTTCCAGGCGATAAGGGCGTGCCCAGGTGATGAGAAAGGCGAAAAGCCTGTAACTTCAATGTCTGTTTGTATAAGTTCTAAAAGCTTTGGATATACCTTTGGATTTTTTCTTTCTAATAGTGCGATGCACGCATTAAGCGCAATATTAGGATCTTTACTATTGATAAGTGATTCTAAAATAGGGTCGCTACCTTGAATCTCTCCAAGAAAATGAATGGCAAAAAGATTTCCTTCTTTTGCCATTTCAAGAATCTTGTTTTCTGCATCATTGCAGCCAAGACGAAATAGTGAGATAAAGGCAGCAAGTTTAGTTTCAGGGAAGTGAGAGCTCGCAGCTACTTTTTTCAATATTTCTATGGAGTGTAAATCTCGTAAATGACCGATTGCAAAGCAAGCGGCTTCTTTGATAAGGTGATCACTATGTGTAAGGCTTGATCGAATATTTAGTAAAAGGTCATCTCTTTGATATAGAGCCGAATATAAAATTGCAGTGATTCTAACTCCAGGATCCTTGTCATTAATTAGTTGTTTAAGAATCTGAATGGATTCAAAGGAACCATGTATTGCATAAAGTTCTACAAATAAAGGTTTAGCTTGTTCAGGTAGTAGGTTTATAAGTGATTCGACTTGTCCAAGAGAGTTAAATGTTTTTCTGTGGATTAGGTAGAAGAGCGTTTCAAACCTAATCTGTAAATAATTAGATCTTAGCCCAACAGAAATGATTTCATTGCATTTGTCTTCATGAACCTGACTTAAGATTTGAAGGGCAGCTGCTTGAACTTCTGGATAGGGACTTCTAATTGCTGTATCTAAAAACGTTAGAAAGTTTCCGCTTGAGCCTGAAAGAGATATGCCAAAAAGAGTTAAAAGTTGATCGTCTGGATTGGGGCTACAGCTACCAATCTCTAGGAGAGTTTGGCACATTTGTTCAAGAATTTCAAAATCGTGTTTTTTTTGAGATCTATAAATTTGAAGGTATTCATCGATTGCTTTTTCTACTTCATGAACAGACATTAAGTAAAGAATGTGTCTTCTGTCAGGAATAGGGTTTTCAGCTCCGAGAAGAAATGAAAACCCAAAAAGCAATATGAATAATAGAGACCGCATAAATAAAGCTATATAGGGCTTTCTATTTTTTGCGGATCTTTTTCTTTTCTTCAGGGAAATAATCTATCCAAATCGGAGTGCCCCATGCAATATGACCATCTTTTTGTATCACGCGGACATAATAATAGGTAAATGGCTTTTCAAGATCTGGAGTCAAGATGACTTTTTCAAGAGGTTCGTCATCAAAAGCTTCAAATGAGAAAGTTTCCTTTTGGTCTTTATATTCCTTCCAAAGAACACCATTTCTAAAAATTGCAACTTCTTCAAGTGGTGCTGTTCCAGCAATAAAGCCTTCGATAAAACGATTGTAGAGAAGACCTGGTTTCTCTTTAGAATTGAGTTCTGTCCCCATTGGAGATTTAGCTATGCTGAAATAGAGCAGAATCCTTGCTCCCGTTGTTGCGTAACACTTTCTGTTATAGAGTGCTGAAAAAAGCGCGTCTCTAGAATACTCGGGCGTTAGAATCGCTGTTGCGCCCTCGCTGTAGGTTACTTGGGTTTCGCTATCTATATTCTTATAGATACCCTTATTATCCCAGCCGCCTGCTATAAAGCCAAATCTAAATCCACTGTTTAGAGCATTTCGTATGGTGCCTTCTTCAGATTCTGAAATTCCTTTGCGGGAATTTGCTTGTATCGGTCTTGGATTTCCTTGTTTCTTTGAGCATTCAGAGGAACCAAAAGAGTTATAGATCTCAACAACACGTTCAAAATCAGGAGCGAATTTGTCGAAATCATAGGTATACCCTTTTGCCATTGTAAAGCAGGGGATTGAAATGAGTTCTTTTGGCGTGTGGTGACTGTAAAGTTTTTTTAATGTGTTTGATTTAGGGTCTTTTTTTCTTAATAGGGCTTTGCTGTCTTTTGCATAAATAATTTGGCGGCAGCCTTCTGAAGAAGGTTCTCCCATCCATTGAAAACCAAGCATTGTGACAAAACGTTCTTCCTCATTACATTCTGCAACTTGATTTGATATGAGTTTCCAATCATCATTTGATGTAGATTCTTCAGATTCATCAAGTGATGTAGCATAAAATTGGTAGGCCTTGTCATCTCTAAAATATCTAAGGGAAGATTCAATTTCATCAGCTGTTTCAAAACGAGTTGAGTTGCTATGTAGGTTTCCCCAAAATAAAAAATCACCAGTTTCTTGAAAACAATGAATTGGAGGTGAGGTGAATACTTCTTGTGTAGATAGGTTGGTTAGTTTTAAATGATATGTTCCTGGTTCATTGAAGTATAAATTAGGTAATGTCAAGAATCCTGTTTCAGGAACAAACAGTTTCCATTGAAGATTTTCGCGAAGATGCTCATAAGACAATTCAATTAAAGTGCCCTCAGGTGCATTCCCAGTTAGGTTTCCAAAACAGTCCTCAAACCTTAAAAGAACATCAAAACGTGTGTTTTTAAAAACCACGGATGGAGTAATAATCCGTATATTATGCAGTTTGTTACCCCTTACATCTAAAGAGAAAACTTCAGGGTCTTTATCTCTAAAATCACCCTTGCCTTTTGGGTCAACATAGAGATGAAAAGGCTTTCTTCTTTGGGTATAAGATTGAGATAAATTGCCACCCCCGCTTTTTTGAGCAGAGGAACCAACTACAATAACAAGTTTTTCGCCATGAGAAACTTCTTCGGGTAAAACAAAGTCGTAAAAGAGCTGTCCACCTTCTGTTTCAATTGCTTTTGCAGGAAGTGATTTTCCGCTGGGAAGAGCTAACCAAATTGTGTTTTCCTTTGCTTTAGCGCTAACTTCCGGTAATTGCCATTCCCCAGCCTTTCCTTGAGAGAGAGTGTCAAATCTAAGACAAGTTTTAGCAGGAAGGCTGCTTTGAGAGACATACACGAATTTCCAAGTTCCGATTTCACCAGCTCTAGCAACGCCTGGTTCTACTGTGCAGATTGATCTAGCCATACAAGAATCCTTTTATAGTCATTATAGATAAAAGCCTATTACAAATCGAGAGTTTCTCGTTTTTCCGGCGTAATTTTTACTTCTGAAATTTGCCTTTCATCACTTTTCAGTACTTCAATATGGAAATTCTCTCCGTGCAGAATCATTCCAGGCTTAGGAATACAGCCTGCTTGAAGGGAGATATATCCAGCAATAGTTTCGTATTCAGGGCCGTGTGGAATTTGAATGTTTAGCTCTTTTTCTACGTCAATGATACTCATTGTAGCGTCAACAATAAAGCTTTTATCAGGGGTCTCTTTATAAAGTGTTTCTTCACCCTCATCGTGTTCATCTCGAATTTCACTTCCGACAAGTTCTTCTAAGATGTCCTCAATTGTAATAAGTCCTTCTGTGCAACCGTACTCATTGACAACAATAGTTGCATGAATTTTTTTCACTCTCATTTCTTGGAAAAGATCTCTAATTTTCTTATTTTCAGGTGCATATAAAATTTCATTGGAAAGAGTAGATACAGGTGTTGATTTAATTGTGTCTAGTCGGCCTTTTTCTAACGCGTCGACACAGAATTCCATAACATCTTTGTAGAGCAAAACAGAGGTAATATCATCAATAGACTCTCCATATAGTGGAATTCGGCTATAACCTTCTTTAATAAACATCTGAAGAGAGTCATAAATTGTTGTTGAAGCTGGTAAACAAAGCATATCGGGTCTTGGAATCATGATTTCTCTAGCTACTAAATCGCCGAACTGCGCAAGTGATGAGACTAATTTTTTCTCTGTGGGGTCCAAAAGGTTTTGAAGCTCTGCTTCCTGAAGAAGTTCGTTAAGTCTTTTCTTCAGCTGATCCGATGGGGATATAAGGGTAATTTTAAAAGGTCTTGGGGAAAGTTTTCTTTCAAACCATACAAAAGGGTAAATGATTGGAAAAAGTAGGATTAGGTAAATGGAGGAAATTAAGGAAAACAGTTTTAAAGTTGCAATAACAACTTGGCTTGCAAATAGATGAAATATCAGATAGGTAGGGAGAGCAAATGCTAATAGAAGAGCTATGGTTTGGAGAAGACTGGAGTTGGTCTTGCAGAGAGCAAGAGCTCCGCTAGCGCCATACCCGATAAATGTAATGACTTCGCTTAGGTTTAGAAAGTCTTTGTTTTTAAATAAAAATGAAGTGAACCCTGATTTAAAAAACTTCTCATCAAGTTCCTTAGAGGGGAGTTTTTTCATTGCTGTTTTTAGAGCCATTAAGCTAGAGGCTCCAAAAAGGCATAGAAAAGGAAGCAAGGCTGTTTTTACTACCATATAATCTTATATAACCTGTGCCGGATTACTTAACACGAGGTTTTTTTGTAAAAGATGCTCCATTAGTTCAGCCTCCGCTTTTCGCATAAGGATCTCATCCTTCTCATCGATATCATCGTAGCCAATCAGATGTAAAATGGCATGAATAATGTAGAGTGTGGTTTCTGCGTATGCATTTTCTGAAGAATATTCCATCGCAACTTTTGGGCAGACAAAAATCTCTCCTAATAGTTCGGCTTCTCTAAAGGGAAATGTAATGCAGTCAGTGGGTGTTGGGTCATTAAAGAAATTCCCGTGAATTTCTGTAATCTCTGCTTTTGAAACAAAATGAAGAATTAATTCGGTGGATGAGATTTTTTTAAATAAAAAAACCTCATCCACAAGCGTCTTGACTTGCTTTTTCTTGATAGGAAGATCGGATTGATCGTCAATTAAAGTAAGCTTCACAAAAACTTAAGCAGGAGCTTTTGTTTTAGGAAGACCGAAAACAGAAACTCTATCTTTCCAAACTTCTCTTTCTTTCATCAATCTTACGCGTTCAAAACGTTTTAAAACATTACGCTTTTGAACTCCCTTAGTTGCTTTTCCGTAACTACCGTGTTTAGACATTATTTCACCTTAGGTATAAAAACTTGATTGCTTTTTACTGAATTTTCATGGGGTTTATATCCATGAGACAAATTATCTTTTTTGGGGCCACTCTTTTTTGCAAAAGAGCATTTAAGCTTACGAGGACAAATCGATCGCCTTTGTTCTTGCTTACTAGGTCTTGTCATATAAATTCCTTAATTCAGATTTATTAGTTTAGAAAATACTATAGTCTATTTCATCAAAAAGAGCAAGCACAATACCCTTTGCCCGAGTTTATTTATTTTTTAGTAAATTTTCTTTTATTTTTGGTGAGGTGGGATGAAAATGCCGCAGGATATAAGAAACTTAAAGGAGTCTTCTAAGGACATGTCCAGCGAAGTGATTTCGTCTTCGTGGGTAAGTAAAAGAAATCCTGAGCTAGGGTGTGGGGATGTGGGCACAAAGACAACTTTCATTGGTGAGCCTGTAGGAGACTTTGGAAGCTTTTCTTGAATCTCCTCTGGAGCAATTCCAGCAACTAGCCCTAATGTTCTAGATTCTTTGCAAGGGAAGGGGACTGCAACAACTCTATTAAACATTTTTTTATCTTCTGAGAAGACGGATGAAATTATATCTTTACATGCTCTATAGATTGAGTTAACTAGTGGAATTTTATATATAAGAAGAAGAAATTTTTTTTCCACCCAGTTGAAAAGAATTTTTTTACCTAAATAGCCTAGAATGAGGACAAAGCCGAATAGTAAGATGAGGATGATTGTTCTGCTAATTGCTAAAAGCAGGTTTGGATGGCCGCTCAAGCTATAATGGTTATCGCTAATAAATAGGAGGGTGTTTTGAACTTGCAGAACGAATGGATCGGTCAAAATATCAATAAAAAATCGAAAAAACCAAAATGTGATGGCGATTGGAAGGAGAATAATTAAACCAGAAAATAGATTTTTTCTCATGGTTGTATGCCGTTATGCATTTCTGGAGTGACTACTCCGCAAGAGACGATGTATTTAATAGCGTCTTCGGGTTTCATGTCTAAAAAAATAAGATCACTTTCATTGTACATGATAACAAATCCAGTTGCAGGATTTGGCGCAGTTGCAACGAACACAGAATATTTTTTACCGCCTGTTTTTTCAGAGCACTCTTTCGGGGCCGGCTCAGATAGAAGGCCGATAGCGTAGATTCCAGGTCCCGGAAATGGCACTAGCACAACTGTGCGAAATGTGTTTTTGCCTTGGCTAAAAAGTTGAGTGACTATATCTTTTGTCGTTTTATAAACTTTATTTATAAGAGGCAGTTTGTGTAATATTTTTTCTCCAAGTACAATAATCCATCGAAAAAAGACCCACCTAGCAAGCATACCAAGTGTAGTGATTGCTAAAAAAAGGCAGGCTAAAATAATAAGCTGACTTGTATAGCGGATTGTTTGCTCGGGCGAGAAAATAAGGAGACCCTTATTAACAATTTCGCTTTTTGATAAGAGGTGAGCAACAACTCCCATAAAGGGTTTTGTCAAAAAATTGACTACAAAGGCAATGATTGTCAGAGTAAGCGCTAGCGGCAATAAAATAATAAGACCGGTTAAAAAATACTTTTTCATAAAATCATGGTACGCTTTGTTGATTTAATTTAAAAGAGTCCAGTTGCATTCTTGAATGAGTAAATCAATTGTGTTTAGAACAACTTGAATCGGTTTACCTAAGTTAAAGGTCATCCCTGTTGAATCACCAGTAAAAACTCGCCTCTTTTCATCAAAATGGAAATATTCTTTTCCTAAATTTGAGACGTGAATAAAACCTTCAAACCCAATAAAATCTAAATCAAAGAAAATGCCCATGGATTTTATGTTGGTGATCGTCACATTAAAGATTTTATCTTTTGTTTCGGCTAGGATTTTTTCTAGATACCGAAGTTTTTTTAATTTAATAACGCTCATCTCAGCTTTGAAACTCTTTCTTTCCTGCTCTGTGCACCAAAGAGCGACAAGTTTTAGATTCGGCTTGTATGTTTCGTCAAATAAGAGTCTGTGAACAATTAAGTCAGAATAACGTCTTATCGGGCTTGTAAAATGTGTGTAATTTTCTAAGGCTAATCCAAAGTGACCGACATTATTTTCTGAGTAAATCGCAAGTTTCATGCTCCGTATAAACCGGATAGCAAGCTGGTCAAGCATAGGAGAGCTTTGCGCCATTTCAAAGAGCTGAATTAAATCATCATCGGTTGGTTCAGCTGGTACTTTAAAGCCAAGCAGACGCGCATAGCCGTAAAATTCTTTCATGTTTTCAGGGCTCGGCTCATCATGAATTCGAAAGATCGCGTCTTTGCCTTGATCAAGCAAATGCTTTGCCACAATTTCATTTGCCTTTAACATGAATTCCTCAACCATTTGGTGAGTAATGTCATAATCTATTCGGGTATAACCGTTCGGTACGCCATTAGAATCGACTTGCAAACGGATTTCAGGCATAGAAAGCTCAACGCTTCCTCTGGATTTTCGGTGCTTTTTCAGATGTAAAGCAAGCTCTACAAGTAGATTTAAATCTTTTAAGTAAGGGCTTTCTAATTTTCCATCAAGAACTTCCTTGGCGCTTTCGTAGCTAAAACGTTTGCGGCTATTAATGATAGATCTAACAATTTTATATTTAAGAAGGGTGCCTTTTGAATCAAACTCCATTAAAACAGAAGCAGTAAGGCGATTTACTTTTTCCTTGAGGCTGCATAAATCACTCGATAGCTCATGAGGTAGCATTGGTACGACGCCATTGATAAAATATGTCGAATTGCTTCTTTTAAAGGCTTCTCTATCAAGCGGTGATCCTATCTGAACAAAATGAGAAACATCAGCAATATGAACGCCTAGATGGTAATTTCCCTTAGCATCTTTTTTAATAGAAAGGGCATCGTCATAATCTTTAGCATCAATTGGATCAATTGTCATGCAATCAAGATCTGTCAGATCGACCCGACCATCTTTTGTAATGGAATTTTTATCTGAAAACTCAAGAGCTTGAGCTACAACACTTTTCGGGAATTCATTTCGTATTTGGTATTCAGCAATAGCAACTTCTGTATCAATACTGGCATCTTCAATATTACCAAATAGCTTTGTGAATTTACAAAAAATCTTGGCAGGAGTTGTTTTTTCAATCTCCATCAAAACACGATCGCCCTGACGCCACTTTTTATTCTCTTCTTTAGTCAGGATAATTTCACGCTCTTCACCCACAACAGGAGAATAAATGGATGCTTCGCCCGTCTTTAAAACCTGAAGAACTACACCAACAATGTGTTTTCGCTCACGCTTAACAAGCTTGACAACCTTGCCTTCGTAACCCTTACCTGATTTGCCCATGACCTGAATCTCAACGATATCACCATCAATAGAACCCTTTAACTGCGAAGCCGGAATAAAAACATCATCATGCTCCTCATTTGTAGGAGAGACAAAACCAAAACCCTTGCTATGTAAACTTAACTTGCCTTGAAGAAGGCCTTTTTTTGCTGTACTCATAAGATTATCACTCTACTCTAAACCCCCTTTAACCGAAAGTCCTATTTTTTATTTCCCTAAGAATTATATTGGTTTGTTTGTAGGGTGAGGCGGATGGTGTTTTCGAGGAGCATGGCGATGGTCATGGGACCGACGCCGCCTGGGACGGGTGTGATATAGCTGCAAAGGGGAGCAACATTTGTGTAGTCAACGTCTCCCACAATTTGGGTGTTAAGCCGATTGATGCCGATGTCGATGACGACAGCGCCTTTTTTGATCATTTCACCTGTGACAAAGCGGGCTTTGCCGATCGCGGCGATCAGAATATCTGCCTGCCTAGTAATTTCCCCGAGATTTTTTGTGTGGCTGTGAGCTAGAGTTACGGTTGCGTTGCCGAAGGGCCGTTTTTGGGAGAGGAGGTTTGCTAGTGGTCTGCCTACAATGTTGCTTCTTCCTAAGATGACAATGTGTTTGCCAGAAGTTTCGATGTTATAGGCTTCCAAAAGTTTAAGGACTGCTAGGGGAGTGCATGAGATAATGGCGCTTGGATCACCGGTAATCATTTTACCGACGTTTAAGGGGTGGAAGCCATCGACATCTTTATTCGGATCAATTGCTAATAGTATATTTTCTTCCCTAATGTGTTTGGGAAGGGGCATTTGTACGAGTATGCCATTAACACTTGGGTCTAGATTTAGTTTGTTGATGATTTCGAGGAGAAATTCTTCAGAAATTTTTTCCCGGAGTTCTATTTTTTCGGATTGAATGCCGACTTCTTTACAAGCTTTGGTTTTCATGCGAACATAAGACTGGGATCCATAATCTTCTCCCACTAAAATAAAGACGAGTTTAGCTTGAATCCCTTCTGTTTCAATTCGATGTTTAAGGGCAGCTCTGTATTCTTCGGCTATTTTTTTTCCGTTAATATCCATTTGAGTAGCTCTCCTTGTATGTGGCCGTTGCTTGCGATTAGGGATTGTTTTTTTGATGAATCTAAAGGTACTTGCTCGTTATTCAGTGTTGTGACAACACCGCCTGCTTCTTGAACGATGAGCATTGCCGCTGCATAATCCCAAAGATTGATATTTCTTTCCATCCATCCTTCTAAAGATCCTTTAGCGACATAGCACATGTCTAAAACAGTTGATCCGGATCTGCGGAGAACGCCAAGATTTTTTGGGATTTCTTTAAGCATTTCGATTCGAAGGGATACTCCTGAATCTGCGAGATTGCACTTGGGGCTGATGCTGAGTTTTTTTCCGTTCATGGTTGCGCCATACCCTTTCTTTGCGACAAAAAGTTCATTTGCAATGGGATCAATAACAACGCCAACATAAATTACGCCTTGGTACATGGCGGCAAGAGAGCAGCCAAAAGAGGGGATCTGTCTAGAAAAATTCCAGGTGCCATCAATAGGATCGATGATCCAGGTAATTGATTCTGAGGGGACGCCTCTTGTTCCTGTCTCTTCCCCTAGAAATGCGTGATCGGGAAATGTGTTTGAAATAGTTTCAATAATTGCATGTTCCGCTTCTGAATCAAATTGAGTAACAACATCATGCGGGCCTGACTTTTCTTGAATGGAAAGAATGGAATAAAACCCTTCTTTTACAATATCAGAGGCTCTGAGGATTGCAGAAATTGCAACGCTTTCAAGCTTTGAGATGGGAATGTCATTTACCAGTAATTCGCGATAACTCATTTAGCACCATTCCTAATTTTTGTTTATAGAGGTTTATTCTTTTAGGTTCTGTTAGGTATTTAATAGCAAGAAAAGGAAGTAAAATCCAGGTTAAGGTGTAGATTCCATCGACAATCGGCATACAAAACAGATCGGTCAAAAAAGTTTGCGGCGAGAGCTTCAAGCGGGTGTCAAACAAAGAATAGAGTAAAAAATGTATTAAAGTTGAGGTGAAGGAAAATAGGACTCCTAAAAGAGCAAAGGGAAAAGATTTTTCTTCAGAAAAAAATTTTCTATAACGGTAAATAATGAGTGTAGAAAGAGAGTAATTCAGCGCAAAAAAACCAAGTGGAGGTCCATGAGAATATAGATCTATTACGACTCCTGCTAATGCGCTACACCAAAGAGCTGTAGGCAATGAGAGTCTTATTATAGCAAATAAAATAAATGGGAGAAAACCTAGAATTCTGATCGTAGGGAAGATCATCGGAGTACAAATTTCACCTATAAAGCAAAGAAAAAAAAGAGGGATAAACAAATTTAATTTAAGCATTGCGATGTGGCAAGAACCTGTTGTAATAAATATTCATTGCCCAGCTTAATTGATTTAAGTAATTCAATGGCATGCTCTGTAAGTGTTTCTTTTAGTTCCATGAGTTTTGCGATTGGAATAGGGGAGTTTTGATCCTCCAGATCGTCTTTGAGTTGGTAAAGGAGACCAAATGTTTGTCCGAATTCGGCATAAAAGGCAATTTCTGAATCAGAAAGTCCGCTAATGAGCGCGCCACAAACAAGCGATGTAGTAAAAAGGTCCGCAGTTTTTCGCGAAGAGATGTAATTATGTTCCTCTTCAGTAATATGTTTTGTTTTTGATTCAATATCAAGAAGCTGACCAACAATTAGTCCGTTAGCGCCAATTTTTTCTGAAATACTTTGGATGATTTTTATCAAAAGAGTTGGCGTGAGATTACTATTTGCAATTACTTCAAAAGCAAGTGTTAGAAGTAAATCGCCTGTCAAAATAGCGGTTGCCTCACCGAAGGCTTTGTGAATTGTGGGAACTCCTCTTCGCAAATCATCGTTATCCATTGAGGGGAGGTCATCGTGAATTAAAGTGTAGGTGTGGATAAGTTCAATTGCAGCTGCTATATCTAGCCCTTTATCACCAGATATAGAAAGGAGCATGAGCGGTCTAATTCTTTTTCCACTTGGAAAAAGAGCGTGAAGAGAGGCGTTTCGAAGAGTAACATTTGTTATCCCTAAGACAATCTCTTTAAGGCGTCTATCAATCATTGAATTCTACCGCCAGTTAGATGCAACTTTGTGTGGGCAAGATTTGCAAAAATCTCATCATGTGTCACAACTATCAGCGATTTGTTTAATTTCTTGCAACAATTTAGGAGGATTTCTTGGGTTTTTTCAGCGGACTCTTTGTCTAGATTGCCAGTTGGTTCGTCGGCTAAAATAAGATCGGGATTGTTCATAAGAGCCCTTGCAATAGCAGCTCTTTGTTTCTCGCCGCCGGAAAGATATTTTAAGGGAAATTCTAGTCTATGAGAAAGACCTACTTGCTCCGTAAAATTAAGAGCTTCTTGATAAGACTCAGACCCTTTAAACGTAGGTCTTCTAGCAATTTTAGCTTTAATTAGGAGGTTTTCAAGGAGGGAGTATTCCTCTAGTAAATTGCTTGCTTGAAAAACAAATCCGAAATGCCTTGTTCGAATTGCAGCTACCATTTGTGGTGTAACAGGCTCTCCATAAAAGTAAAGCGATCCTGAAGTTGGAGACTCAAGAGTTCCAAGTATCTGTAAAAGAGTGCTTTTTCCGGATCCTGATGCTCCAACAATTGCAATGCTTTCTCCCGGTTTAATAGAGAAGGATATCTCTTTTAGAATAAGCGTTTTTAACGGATAGATAAATTCCTTTGTGATCTTTTCGCAGCTGAGTACAAATTCACTTTTCATTCAGACCTCAAGATGGCGGAAGGTTTAAGTTTGCAAGCTTTGATTGCTGGAATAAGGCCTGCAAGAAGAGAGAGGATAGGTGATGCAATTAGGACAAAAAGCAATGCTTTTATGCTGATAGAATTAGGTAAAGAGTCGCCATAAAAAAGTGGGTTAAAGGCTTGCTGCCCCTCTAAAGAGCTGAGGAAGTTTACAAAAACACTAATATGCGAAAGTGTAAAATAAGCAAGAGCGATACCAATAAGAGAGCTGAAGAAGCCTATTGATACGCCAATTCCTCCAAAAATAAAAGCGATGCTTTTTTTTGAAGCGCCAAGAGATAAAAGTATTCCGATTTCATGTTTTTTATCATTTACAAGTAGGAGGAGAAGAGAAATCACATTTGAACAAGCAACTGTTAAAATGAGTATCCCAACAAGCATAAAGAGGTAACGATCACTTTGAAATTGGCTAATTAATTCTTTAGCAAAATCATATTCGTAGTAGGGGATGATTTTCCAATAATCTTCTATACCAGCTTTCGAAAATTCCTTTTGTAGCTCAGTTTCTACCACTCTTGTTTTTTTGAAGTCATCAAACCAAAGTTGGATGCCATTGCTGAGTAGCGGATCAAGAGCAGTTGTTTGGCTATTAGCATTCATTGTGGTAACAAGTGGAGAATCCGCTAAAATAAAACGCGCTCCAATTGATATGACTCCAGGATCGTAAAAACCTACAACTTGGACGGGCAGTTTTTGCTCTTGCATGCTCATAGGAGTTGCTGTTTGATAGGAGAAATACCCTTTATCGCCGAGCAGGACATCATTTTCTCGAAATTGCTTAGGTAAGATAATTCCATTTTCCGGAATAACAAGCTTTCCTTTAACAAAATAGGCCCATGGTGGCGCTAATTTAGGAATCTCATCAAACTGATTTTTAAATAACCCTTCCTCTAGTGAAGTGATATTAGCCGTGATGCGCTCTTGTAAATCGTTTTCTTTATAAAGGGTGGCAAGGTAAAGAAGGTGCTTTATATCTGCTAGAGATGGTGTTTGAATGAGAGGTTGCAAATGAGTAGGATTTTTTGGCGCAGTTGCTACATAGGAAACCTGAGATAAAAAACTTTGAAAATTGCGGCTATTTGGGCGGATAAGCTCAAGTCTCATCAGCGCTCCTGCTACTTCATAATCTTCTGCAACTAAATGCGAAAACTTTGGCTCCAAAGCTTTAAAAGAAGCAAAAGCTCCCTTAACTGGATCAATTTCATCTAGCCCGCATTTCTCACAAAAACTAGAAAATTCGGCGCAATCTGTTACCCCATCTTTATGAAAACTGCTGCTCGCCTTATCGATAGAGATAATATCCTCGCTGCAGTTTTCACAAATCTGTGGCAACATCTTGACCGACTTTCCCGAATGTTTGTGAGAAATACGGGCTGGTTCCTTTGATGGCCAATAATGAGGAAGTTCTTCATCTAATTCAGCGTCATACGGATCGGTTTTCTCCGCTTTAAGCTTCTCGCCAATGCTTTTTAAAGAATAATTGGAGGCGCTTGCTAAACTATCAATTTGGTAGTAATAAGAGTTGTAGTAATTTTCTGTAGGCGTAATTCGAATCGGTGCATTAAGAGATGTGAGTTTTGAAAGCCAAGTCTTCTCAATTCCCTCCGTAATCGAAAGAAAAAGCAAAAGAAGCCAGACTACAGTTGAGATGACAAATAAAGACAAAAGCCCAATTAGAGCAACAGATAGTTGCTTTTTCTTGGGCCATAAGTAACTCTTAATGAAAAAGAGCTCAAACAATGTTACTTCTTCTCTCTAAATAACACGTGTTTTTGAAGTGTAGGATCGTACTTTTTGAGCTCAAGACGAGTTGTTGTGTTTTTTGGATTTTTCACAGTACTCATACGGAATGTGCTTTCAGTGCTTTCTAAAGTAATGACTTGTCTAACTTTCTTTTTTGCCATGGGTAAAACCTCAAATTTTTCGCCCTATTCTGCCCTTTTTCCCTTAAATTAGCAACCTCTTTATTATTATTTTAGGCCGCCTGAGGGGATAGGGGTAAGATCAAATAAGTCTCCATGGCCCATCTTTTTATATACGTGGAAGCCAAGGCCTGCGATCATAGCGGCATTGTCTAGGCTAAGCCCGCTGCCTGGCCAATAAATGTCGATGTTTGTTGGTTTTTTTTCTTCAAAAATTTCTCGAAGGCGACGATTATTGCTAACACCTCCACCGATATAGATGGTGTTTAAAGAGTTGTTTTTTGCAGCAAGAAGTGTTTTGTTCACAAGGTCATTTAGCGCAGTTTCTTGAAAGCTCGCTGCGACATCCTCTACTTTCGGATTATTTTTCATTGCGTAGAGTACTTGTGTCTTTAGTCCACTAAACGAGAAATGCAAAGGTTTTTCTTTAATTCGTCCTGGTTTGAAAGGGACTTTAGTGGGGTCGCCAAGTCTTGCCATTTTTTCCAACTCTGGTCCACCTGGATAAGGAAGGCCAAGAAGTCTTGCTGTTTTATCGAATGCTTCTCCAACAGCATCATCTAGGGTATTTCCGAGTGGGGTATAAACGCCTAGTTCCTCAATTTTTAAAAGCGAGGTGTGTCCCCCAGAAACAATCAGCCCAATAGCAGGAATCTCTGGATTATCTGTAGACATCATTGCTGCATAAAGGTGAGCCTCAATGTGATTCACCCCAATATAAGGGATTTTCCAGCTATAGCTCAGAGCCTTGGCTGTGCTTAGACCTATTAAAAGGGCTCCCATTAAGCCAGGCTTTGTTGCAACCGCAATTAAGTTTATATCCTTTTTTTGAATTCCAGCTTTTAGAATGGCCTCTTCAATAATAGGAAGCAAAAATTCAGCATGTTTTCTGCAGGCAAGTTCTGGAAAGACACCGCCATATTCTCGATGTGTTTCAATCTGAGAATAGATCACGTTTGAAAGAATTTTTTTGCCATCTATAACAATACTTGCGGCGGTCTCATCACAAGTTGTCTCAATTCCTAGTACAATGCTCATAGTGGGGCATTGTAGCATACTTTACACGAATTCGACGAGTTGAATTTCAAAGTTGAGTGTTTTTCCGGCAAGAGGATGGTTGGCGTCTAATGTGATGTGATCGTCGGTAATTTTTGAAAGGGTAACAACAGTCATTTCATCGTTTTCGCCAAGCTGAAGTTGCATTCCAACTTCTGGGACAAGGTCTTTTGGAAAATATTTGCGATCAACATCTTTGACAAGGTCCTTTAGGTGATGGCCGTAAGCTTCTTCAGGCGGAAGGTCGATAATACGAGTTTCGCCTTCGCTCATGCCTATCAGAGCATTTTCAAAACCAATTATAAGGTCACCTGCGCCAACTTCAATAAGGAGAGGCTCTCTATCAAATGAGGAGTCGAAAATGGTGCCGTCTATAAGTTTGCCTGTGTAGTGAACTTTCACCTTGTCATTTTTTTTTGCAGTGCGCATATTTTCCTTGTTTTGTTTCTTTGATTTATTCTAAGCGGAAACGGGACTTAAAGTTAATTTATTTTTTGGTCTGTAGCCTAAAACGGGAAAAAAATCTTCAGCTGTTAGAGGGCCCAACCGATCAATTTGCCACTCATTATTTTCAAATGAGAGAACTGTAGAGGGAGCCGTATTCTTAGGGAGCTCGCCATGAAGAATGGGGAAATCTTTTCCGAAAGTGTTTTCAATTTCTTCAACTGTTAGAAGGGGAGGCTCTCCTGAAATGTTAGCTGATGTGACATAGAGAGGACCTGTTTCTTCTAGCAGTGCAAGGACACCCTCATGACTTGGAATTCTGAATGCAAATTTTCCGAGTACAAGTGTTAATGGGCCTGGCCAAAATGCGGTCATTAATTCAATGCTATTTGGTGGAAGGGTCTCAATAAAAGATTGAACAAGTTTTGCATCATTTATAAATAATACAATCGGGTTGGTTTTTGGTCTTTTTTTTAGGTCATATAATTTGGGAAGACCTACAAAATTTGAAGCAAGGCCATAAACGGTATCGGTTGGGATTGCAATAGCATCTCCAGTATAAAGCATTGATGCTGCTTGATCTTTAAAAATTTTCATACAATGAGTATAGCAAGAATAGATATTTTTTGCTAGCATTTGGTCATGAGAGTTGGAATTATCTTTGGTGGCAAATCAGGTGAGCATGAAGTGTCTTTGCGTTCAGCTAAGAGCATAGCGAATGCAATTGACAGGAAAAAGCATCAAGTATTTCTTATTGGTATTGATAAAGAGGGTCTTTGGTGCAGATCTGATGAATCACTGTCTCTTTATCCTGGTATTCCTTTTTTAGAGGCATGTGGCGATCTTTTAAAAAATTTAGATGTTGTTTTTCCGGTTCTGCATGGCCCCTTTGGAGAAGATGGTAGTATTCAGGGGATGCTTGAAGTTGCCGGTATTCCTTATGTGGGCGCATCTGTTCTTGGCTCAGCTATTGGGCTTGATAAAGATGTGACGAAACGGTTGCTTCGTGATGCGAAAATTCGAATAGCTAAATTTGAGACGTATAAGACAAAACCCAATTTTGATGAAGTTGTTCACCGTCTAGGGCTTCCTCTTTTTATAAAGCCCGTTACAATGGGCTCGTCTGTGGGTCTTAGCCGTGTGAGCTCAAGAATTGAGTTTGATGAGGCAGTTGACCTAGCGTTTTCTTACGATTTTAAAATTATCATTGAAGAGACAATTTTTGGACGAGAGATCGAGTGCTCTGTTTTAGGTCTAGATTCGCTCATTGCCTCTCAACCTGCTGAAGTCATCCCCAAAGGTGGGGTCTATAGTTATGAAAATAAATATTTGGATCCAGAAGGAGCAAAATTTGTGATACCCGCAAAGCTTTCTCTAAAAAAATGCAAAGAGATTCAAGAAATGGCTATCTATGTATTTGAGCTTCTTTGCTGCGAAGGCATGGCAAGAGTCGATTTCTTTATGGATACAGATGAAAATATCTATTTGAATGAGCTAAATACAATTCCTGGTTTTACAAATATCAGCCTCTATCCTAAAATGTGGGAGGCCTCAGGTGTCCCTTATCCAGAACTGATAGAAAGACTTTTAAATTTAGCCTTAGAAAAATCTGAGAAAAGAAATTTTTTAACGGTTTCGGTATGATTAGGACAATTTGTCTAGCTTTTATGCTTATTGCATCACTTCCTGCTGAGGAAGATGTTGTCATCATGGGATCGGGTCCAGCAGGACTAACAGCTGCTATTTATGCTGCAAGATCAGGATTGTCTACTTTGGTGATTGAAGGAGATGAGGGTGGCGGTCAGATTGCTCTTTCCTATAAAGTTGATAACTTTCCTGGATTTCCAGAAGGCATTAGCGGAGAAGAGCTTGGTTTAAAAATGCGCGCCCAGGCAATCAAGTTTGGCGCTAGAATTCAGAGCAGCAAGGTAAGTGAGGTCGATATGAGCCAAAGACCTTTTTCTTTAAAGCTGCAAGATGGCAAACAAATTAAAGCTAAGTCTCTTATTATCGCAACGGGCGCTGCAACTAAGTGGCTTGAAATTCCTTCTGAAGCGCCTCTTATCGGGAAAGGTGTTAACTCGTGCGCTGTTTGCGACGCTCCCTTTTTCCGGGGTAAAGAAGTAGCTGTAGTTGGAGGGGGCGATTCTGCATTAGAAGATGCGCTCTATCTTGCCAACTATGCATCTAAAGTCACTGTGATTCATAGAAGAGATCAATTAAGAGCGTCACCTTATTTGCAAAATCTTGCAGCTACTAATAAAAAGATTAGCTATATTTGGAATTCAACAATTGAAGAGATTAAAGATCCTGCTGATGACATGGTTACAGGTTTAAATTTGCAAGATACAAAAACACGTGAGATGAAGTTTTTCCCATGTGACGGTCTTTTTGTCGCAATTGGTCATAATCCCAATACGCAACTATTTAGAGGAAAGCTTGGTCTTGATAATGAGGGGTTTATTCAAAAAAGTCCTTCTTCAACAAAAACGACTATAGAGGGGGTCTTCGCGGCAGGCGATGTTTCGGATCCTATTTATCGTCAAGCAATCACAGCTGCTGCTTCAGGAAGTATGGCAGCTATTGATGCCTATCAATTTATTCAAAATGAAAAGGGGACTAAATGAAATATTTCATCTGTTTATTATCAAGTTTAGTGCTTCTTAGCGCAGAAGTTGTCGATCTAACGAATAAGACATTAGATGATATGCTTAAATCAGAAAATATAGTTATTGATTTCTATGCTGAGTGGTGTGGTCCCTGTAAGAAGTTTGCCCCTATTTATGAAAAAGTTGCCGGAAGTGCCCTTTTCAAAAATGTGGTATTTGCAAAGGTGAATATCGATAAAGAAGGCGAGCTCTGTAGTTTATTTAAAGTTCGTTCCGTACCAACCATTGTTTTTGTAAAAAATGGAAAAGAAGTAGCTCATCATGTCGGCTATTTAAGTGAAGAAGAACTTTCTACAGAAATTAAAAAGCAATTCTCTAATTTCTAAAACACGAGGAAAGAATCCTTTCCTCATGCTTTTCTTGACAAGTTATACTGAGAGTGATTCAAAAATTGGGAATTTTCAATTCAGAAATTCCCAGATTTGAATTAAGCAAAGCTGTTGCTGAGCCCGAGTGCTATTTGCACTAGAAGGGGCCCACGTTAAAAAAACTTCCTATTGAAAGTTTTTAGTGGGAGGCGAGGCAAATTTAAAGATGGGGATTTATGACGAAGAAAAAACCAATTTTTGAAACGCGAGCAGTATAATTATTGAGAAAATAAATCTCGCTATGCTAATCTTTATTTAATTAAATATAATTATAATAATTAAAAATAATTGAGGTTAAAATGGCGAATTTAAAAGAGGTTCTAAATTCTACAAAAAAAGACGTAATTGCTCTTGTAAAAGCTAATTGGTGTAGCTATTGTAAGAAGCTTTTGCCTACATTTGAGGAAATTACTGTAGAGCTTGCTTCAGAGTATGTTTTTGTAATTGTTGATGTGGATGCAGAGCCAGAAGTGCCTAAAGAATATAATGTTACTGGATTTCCTACAATTATTTGTATGAGAGATGGAAAAGAGATTGGGCGAGAAGTTGGATTTAAGAGCAAAGAAGCTTTGGTTCAGGGCTTTAAGAATCATTTTGGTAAATAAAAATAAATAAGAGGGTAAATATGTCTAAGTTAAGTGAAGTATTAGAATTAAATGAGTTTGTTATTGTTACTGCGGGCGCTGAATGGTGCGGATACTGTAAACGATTTGCTCCTATTTTTGAAGAAGTAGCTCAAGAGCATGGCAAAATGTATGTGTTTTCTAAAGTGAATGTTCAGGAAGAAGCTGAATTTCCAAAAAATTACGGAATTAGCGGCTTCCCAACAACTTTATTTTTTCGAAATGGAAAGGAAGTGGGTAGAGAAGTAGGCGCTTTAACAAAAGAGAATTTCACTGCTAGTATTGCAAAACATTTTGTGAAATAAACTAAGAAAGTTGTAATTAAAGTAGATATTTACTATCAAGAGATTATGCGAACCATAATCTCTTTTGTTTTTCTTTTTTTGGGTTTGTCTTCTTGCGCAAATATAGGCAAGAATGAAATGAAGGCAGAGCCTATAAAAGATGTTAACATAGAAGATTCTAGGAATGAGGTTGCCTTTTATAATGATCTTTTTGTTACTGGTGATTGGCCTGAAAAAAATTGGTGGGATGATTTTAATGATCCAAAGCTTAGCGGTGAGATAGAAAGGGCCCTAAAAGAAAACCCTTCTCTTCAAAGTGTTCAGGCAAAATTGGATGCGGTTAAAGGGCAGGCTGATGTTGTTAAGTCTAATTTATTTCCAAAATTGAATGCCTTATTTAATCTGCTTTGGGTCTACTTCAATAAAGATATTCAAAGACAATTTCCGTGCGTTGATCCTAATTTTCATTTTTATACACTTGGTTTTGATTTTAGCTATGAATTTGATTTTTGGGGAAAAAATAAGAAGCTATTTCTTGCAGCCCTTGGGGAAGTCAAAACTCAGGAAGCTATGTTAGCAGAAGCAAAAATCGTATTAAGCACAACAGTAGCTATTAGTTATTATAACTTGCATGCAACCGCTGGAAAAATAGCGCTGATAAGAAATCTTTTGGATAATAAGGTTAAACAATTAGAACTTATTATGATACGCGATAAACATAGGATTGATAACTTAATTCATATCAATCACGCCAAAGAAGAGGTGCTCTCGCTGCAGGAAAGTTTTGCTGCATTAAAAGAAGAGCTTCTGCTTCATAAGAGTTCCTTTCAGACGTTGCTTGGTGCAAATCCCTCTTCTCAGTTAGCGTTTGATCTCTACTGGAAGCCTGATTTTTTCCCATTTGAAATTCCTAACGAAATTGGCCTCAATTTACTTGCAAGAAGAGCTGATTTGGCAGCTCAAATGGCTCGGGTAAAAAAATCAGCAAGCCTTGTTGGTGTTGCGATCAGTCAATTTTATCCAAGTGTAAATCTAGCTGGGCTTCTTGCGTTTCAAGATCTTGATTTTGGAAAGCTTTGTAGCGGTCAGTCATTTATGCCAACTTTATTTCCGCTCATTCAACTCCCTATACTTCAGGGCGGTAAGTTGCGGGCTAACTTAAAAGAAAAGGTTGCACTTCATGAGTCTGCTGTTTATGAATATAATGAAGCAATACTTCGAGCAGCAAATGAGGTTGTAAAAGGAATTAATCGATTAACCTCAGTAAATGAGCGGCTTTCTTATCAAATAGAAAAAAGTGAGTTTGCAAAAGAAGTCTCTTCCCTTACTGACATTAAATATAATCAAGGGATTGACTCATTATTTAAATCTCTTCACGCAAGAGAAAAGTACTATTGGGCAGAGCTTCATCAAGTCGAACTCGAGAGATTAAAATACCATGCAATCATACATTTGATTAAAGCGTTAGGAGGGGGATATAGCCATGAATAAAAAATGGTTTGTATTTTCGGGGGCGCTCTTTGTGGGAATTGCTCTAATTTGCTTCTTATGGTGGTTACTTTGGGCAAGGTTTGAGAAATCGACCGATGATTCATATGTTCAAGGCAATCAAGTGAGATTAACTTCTCAAATTGATGGATATGTTGTTTCCATTCATGCAGATGATACAGACCTTGTTACAGAAGGGCAGGTCTTAGTTGAGCTTGACACAACTGACAGAAAACTTGCATTTGAAAAAGCAAAAGCGATTTTAGCAGAAAAAATACGTGAAGTGACGAAACTATTTGAAAATGTCTATATTCTGGCTAGCGAATATGAGAAATCGGGGGCAAAAGTAGTTGAGGCGGAAACTCGATATGTAAACAGAAGAGAAGTAATTGAGAGTGGAGCTATTTCCGAAGAAGAGTATATCATTTCTGAAACTGATTATTATGCCGCTAAGGCGGCTCAAATGGCTGCAAAATATAGTCTTATGAAGGCAATATCTGAAGTTCAGAATACAACTGTTGCTACCCATCCAATTGTTGAAAAAGCAAAGTCTGACTTGAGGGAAGCGTATATCAATCTTCAAAGATGTACATTGAGATCTCCTGTAACAGGAATTGTGGCTCTAAGAAAAGTTCAAGTGGGTCAATCTATCGTAAGACAGCTACCACTCATGGCAGTTGTCCCCCTTGATCAAATGTGGGTCGATGCAAATTTTAAGGAAGTTGATTTGTCAAAAATTCGAATTGGACAGCCAGCAACAGTTACATCTGATATTTACGGAAGAAGTGTTGTTTATCAAGGAGAGGTAATAGGAATTGGTATTGGAAGTGGCGCTGTATTTTCCCCACTCCCACCACAAAATGCTACAGGTAACTGGATCAAAATTGTACAGAGAATCCCTGTTAGAATTTCAATTGATCCAAAGCAGCTTCTGAAAAATCCTTTAAGACTCGGACTTTCCATGAATGTGACAGTAGATGTCCATGATATAGAAGGCAGTCGTGTTCCAGAAAAAAGCCTAGATACTTCGATTTATCAAACAGATATATTTCAATCGCAAATTGATGGAGTTGAAAATGTGATAAATGAAGTAATTAATCAAAATCAAACGCTAGAGAACTAGTGGATACTGAATTGAACTTAAGTCCGTTAGCTCGGTTCACGGTCACACTGGCCTTGATTTTAGCTGCATTTCTTTTTGTTCTTGATTACACAATTGCAAATGTCGCAATTCCTTATATTGCAGGTGGATTAGCATCAGGTGTAAATGAGGGGGTGTATGTCATTACCGCATTTGCTGTGGGTAATGCAGTCTTTGTTCCTATGACTGGTTTTTTTTCTGAACGTTTTGGGATGATCAATACTCTTAGCTTATCAATTTTTCTATTCACTATCCTTTCTCTTCTTTGTGGCGCTGCACCTACATTATTATCATTAACCGTATTTCGATTTTTTCAAGGAGCCGTTGCAGGGCCGCTAATTCCTTTATCGCAAGGGTTATTAGTGATGGTCCAACCCAAAAAACGGATCAATCTGATTTTAGCTATTTATGCGATGGTTGTTCTTGTAGCTCCTGTTTTTGGCCCTATTGCAGGTGGATATTTTTGTATCTATTGGAATTGGCGCTGGATTTTTTATATCAATTTACCTATCGGTCTTTTTTGTTCATGGGCTGTATTTGCAATCTTAAAGCCATTAAACGTAAAAAATTTAACTAAAAAAGTCGATGGCATTGGATTTGTTTTTCTTCTAATTGGAATGACAGCTCTTCAAATTTTTCTAGATAAGGGCGAAGAATGGGACTGGTTTGGTTCACAAAGAATTTGTGTTCTTGCAATTCTTGCTTTTCTTGGAATATTTTATTTGCTGTTATGGAGCAAGCTTGCAAAAAATCCATTAATTGATTTGAATCTCTTTCGGATACGTAATTTTGCGTTAGCGAATATCATCGTTTTTTTCTCTTATTCTATGTACTTTGGTAGCATTGTCCTAATTCCTCTATGGCTCCAAACGCAAATGGGTTATAACGCGTTAGCTGCAGGTATTGCAGTGGCTCCAATTGGACTCGGTTCGATACTTGTCTCTATTGCCGTTGCAAAACTCATGGGTAAAATTGGTTCTATCTGGCCGATGATGATCGGCTTTGTGATCATCGCAATTTCTAGCGAATATGTTTGTTACTTTCCCGCACAAATTGATAGGTATCACATTATGCTCTCAAGATTTATTCTTGGAATTGGTATCGGCTTTTGGATCACGCCCATGATGAACATGGCAGCACTTTCTTTGCCTAAAGAAAAGATTGCATCAGGTCTTGGTATTTTTCATTTTGTTAGAGGAATTTCGGGAGCTATTGGCGCTTCCATCTATCCTACAATCTATCTCCGTCGTCTTATCCATCAACATGCAAATCTTATTGGAAACGTCAACGAATATAAAGAAAGTTCGCGCAATTATCTTGAACAAATCGGCTCACTACCTCTTGCAGATATTTTAATCGAGCGTCAAGCATCGGTAATTGCTCTAAACGAAGTCTTTCATCTTATGGCAATTGTTGTTTTTCTTCTTGCAATTCTTCTAATATTTGCCGTCCAAAAAGTTCCTTCCAAATCAGGAGATGTCGTTACTTTAATAGCCGATTAACTACTGAAATTCAGAATAGAAGGTTGTTTTGGTCGATACAAAAGCTTGTAGAAAATCCAAGCTGCTGAGAATAGGGAGCATAATACGGCGGCAACGAGTGGGAGATAGAGCCAGAGGGCGGCAGCGAGGCCACAAAGGAAGGAGACGAGCGCTTCGATGAGGATAAAGAGGGCTTGACTGACGCCAAGGACAGCGCCATGCTCTTCTGAGGGAGAGTGGTCGGTTACAAGAAAGGCGGAGAAGCTAAAACCAAGAGCACTGAAGTAACTTGTCATAAAAAGAAAGAGCCAAAGTGAGCCGTGAAAGGTAATTAACATAAGAAGCGAGAGGGAAAGGGCTGCTCCAAGTGCGCTGATGCACATAACTTGACTTCGAGAGCAATATTTTGAGTAAAGCCAATAGGTAAAAGGGGCAAAACAATAGGACATGCAAAGGTAAGACTCAACAGTGCCTAGGATTGCAGGCTCAAATTGGTATTGTTTCATGAGAAAAATAGGGATATACGAAGTGAAGATAAACGTTGCTGCATAAAAGGATGTATTACTAATTAGAATGGGCCTTAGGGATGCATATTTAAAGGAAGTCAGAGATGAAAAAAACGTGCTATTAGCGAAGTTTTTTTTAATCGGTGGACCTTTGAAGTAAAAAAAGATCAGAAGAAAGCAAAGAAGATAAATAGTGGCTGCGGCGGTTAAGGGAAATGAAAGGTATTTGAATGAAATTGTAGGGTAGGCAATTAAATTCCAGCCAATAAATGAGCCTAAAATCCAACCTATATTGATTGCAATTGTACTCCAAAACTCCAGATTATTAGGCTTGTTATCAGAGCCGATGAGAGTTGAGTAGGCAAGGGAGTAACAACCATCAAAAAAACCTGTAAAAAACCTTAGCGCAAGGAGTAAACTAAGGGAAGAAAATTGTATGGCAAATGCAGAAAAAAGATACATGAGACCCACTGCTAGGAATGTAAGGTACAGAATTTTTCTTTTCCCAAAACGATCGGATAGCTTTCCAATTAAGGGTGTTCCGAAAAATGCTCCTAGATAATAAGTTGCGTAGGTTAATCCGAGTAAGATGCTTCGCATAGCGGGCGTTGTTTGCGCTGGTAAAAAATGATAGTTAGAGTTTAGAAAAATGGTTGGAAAGAGGGGGAAGGCAAGGTAGAAACCTAAATAGCTGCCCATTAAAAGTAAAAAAATGATCAGTCGCTCTTTCATGCCTAACTGTCTCATTATACGAAGGCATAACTTATTTAAAAGAAAGATCGTAAAAAATACATAGATTTTTCTAAGTCGCTCCTATATAGTGTGTATCACTTATGACGGAAGTGATGGAAATAGGACATAAATCAGTCCAATGGATTGATGACCCTAGATTAATTGATCGGAGTTTCCTAGATGAAGTACCGCTCATTCCCGAAAAAATGCACATTGCTAATGTCGATTTCCTTATGGGAAATGCAGTTGACAAGCTCTTTGAGTGCAGCGTTCCCGGACCATTTGCTCATTTTGCCCCTTATCCAGAATACCGTAATTCAATCAAGCGCCTTTTTAAACGTAAAGTCCTCGCAACCTTTGATCCCGATTTTACAAGAGAGACTTTAGATAACTTTTTCGAAGGTGATGGGGAAGAACATGAAGAGGAAGGTGCTAAACTGTACGAAATGCTCGAAGAGCTAACAAACCTTAATGTTATCTTAGAAGAAATCTATCACAAAATATTCTCCTGCCTAAAGCCCTAAAAACAAAGATGCACCGCAGAGTCGCAGAGGACGCTGAGCTCGCAGAGAACAAAACAGCAAAAGTAAAATATATTTTTTTCGGAAAAAGATAACTTATTTGGTTTTCCTCTTTCTTTCTACTCTCTACTCTGCGAGTTCAGCGTTCTCTGCGACTCTGCGGTGAATCTTTTTTAATCAGGATTGAGGGTTGAGGTCATTTGAGAGGGAGCGATATTCGTCTGCAGAATGAATAATGTGTGGTCTCACGAAGATGAGAAGGTTGCTTTTATCATCATTTTTCTCTTTCCGATTAAATAAGTTTCCGATGAATGGAATTCCACCAAGGCATGGAGGACCAGATGTGGCGGCTGCTTTTGTAGTTTTTGTCATGCCGCTTAGGATAAGAAAGTGACCGTCAGGAACGTGGGCGCAAGTGGACATATTCGTTTTGGAAGTTTTAATTCCTGAAAGTTCTTTGGATCTATGGATAAGGTGATCTGTTGCTTCTGTGATTTCTTCAGAGATTTCGAGAGTAATGATGTCACCATCACCAAGGAATGGGGTAATATTAAGGCTAACGCCAATATCTCTGTACTCAACGTTTGCTGTCGTTTGTTGACCATTACCGATTGTCTGCACCATTGCACCAGCAAAGGGAATATTGTCTCCCACAAATATGCGTGAGTTTTTATTTTCTTGAGTTACAAGTTTTTGGTTGAGAATGATTGAAGAGTGTCCGTCGATTTGCAATGCGGAAATAAGTGAAGCTAACGAGAGAAATGATTGACCTTTATGGAAAATCATGTCGCCAATGATGCTAAGGTCAAAGCCTTTTAAAGTGGGAGCGTGATTATTCATTGAAGCACCAAAATCAGGTCCAGGGAGGTTGCCCATATGAATTTTTGAGAGATTTTTGTATTTACTATTAAATGACCAGTCAAGACCAAAATCAAGGCTATTGCGAAGTGATGTTTCAATTACAAGAACCTCTATAAGGACTTGCTTAAGTGCAGTATCGATTGACTCGACTAGTTTGCAAACTTTATCAATTGCATGATGACTGCCTGAGAAGAATAAGGAGTTTGTTGTTTTAATCCATTGCATCGAGGAGATGGCTGAGACCATTTCACTAGTACCGCTACCTGTTTCAATCATGTCAGTAGAAATTTGCTTTAAAGCCTCGAGGATTTCTGAGCCCTGATGATATTGGAGTTTTATTACATGGAATTTTCCTTCAGGTTTGTCTTTGATGAGGGTGGGGGTGGCGCCTAAGTCTGCCTTTGAAATAAATAGACATTCATTTTGGCGTTTTACGTCAAGACCATGTTCCTGCAACATTTGCATAATGATAGATAACATCTGCTCAGGGCCTAGTGGTTTCCCAGAGAGAAAGCTTACTTCAAAATCAAGAAGTTTAGGATCGCAGATAAAGTTGACTCCAGCAACCTTAGATGAAAATTTCACAAGCTCATGCATCGAGATAGAGGGAAAATTGACCTCAATAGCCCGTGCTTCTTCGGCAGGAAGAGCCAAGACTTGAAAAATTAGGAGCAAGAAAATATAAAATTTACGTTTCATGTTACAAGAAGAGAAGGGATTATATCAGAACGGGTCTCTTTTTTATAGGAATTTCGAACACTTTACCTTAAATTAATGTAAGCTTTTTATGGACTTTTTTGAGCTAAGGCGAGAAGATCATATTATGAGTTACAAAATATTGTGCATTGATGGGGGCGGAATTCGAGGTGTGTTCTCCCTTGAAATTCTTAAGATGCTTCAAGAAGATCTTGGTAAAGATCTCTTTGAAAAGTTTGACTGCTTTGCGGGAACTTCAACGGGAGCTCTTATTGCATCAGCGTTATTACAAGGTTTTGGGCCAAGGGAGCTAACCCATTTTTATACAATTTTTGGGCGCAAAATTTTTCCCAAGAGGCGCAGAAATATTAAAAATGAAGCAAAGTATAATCAAGACTTTCTTGAGATTATTTTAAAAACAACTGTTTCTGAAAAAACTACTTTTGCTGATTTGGATAAACATCTGATAATTCCCGCTTGCACACTTTGTGATTCTGATGGACGTTTTGGTGTCGAAATTTATGATAACTATGACGTAGAAATAGCAAAAAATTGGAATTTAGTCGATATCGCGCTTAGGAGCTCTGCTGCCCCTATCTATTTCCCTTCTCATAACCAATATATTGATGGAGGTCTCTACGCTTTAAATCCTAGCCTTCTTGCTTTATCCAGAGCTATAGATCCTAAAGGTGGAAATAAAGAACTTCAAGATCTTAAAATACTGTCAATTGGTACCGGAATTAATCCGACAGCTATTAAGGGATCTATCAATTGGGGGCTGGATCAATGGCTCTCTCCCGTAGACGATCTTGGGGCGCACCCTCTTATTTCGCTTATTACCGATATTGGTGCAACAATTCCTAATTACCCTCTTGAGCAGCTTTTAAAAAATAAATATCTTAGAATAAATGGATTATTGTCAGTTCCTATCGAAATTGACGATCCTTCAAAAATTGCTCTCTTGCGCAAAGCGGCGCGTGATATTAAAGAAGAGACCCCCCGAATTTGGGATCATTATATTAAGTGGATGGTCCTGTAAGAAAGGTAGCAGGCAGAGTCTTTTGCATGGTTGCCTTCCATATTTTAATGGATTCAATAATACATTGAAGAAAGAGTTGGTGTTGGTCGGAGTCGGTAAATTTCATCATAAACGAGTGGCAACTAATATCGTAAATATTAACAAAAGAAGAGGTTAAGGTGGCGTTTTCAAGGTCGAGAGGCTCTAGTCGGTCTTCGACAAAGTCTTTTAATGTCGGGTTAATGGCGCCTAGACTTAAAAGAAAGTGATCTTCTACAATTTGTGTTTTCAGGAAATAAAAATGGTCTGTGTAGTTGTGTTCAATGGATTCTAGGATGAGTAAAAAAAGTTTTTTAAGAATAGCTGGTTTAGCAATGCTTTGCATGTAGTTTGGAGTCAGTGAATAGAAGAAGTTTTCTAGGATAAAGTCATTTCGTATGTTGATTTGAAGAAGGAGCTTTTTTAGTTCATTTAGTACTTCATTTTGTTTCGAAATCATCCCTCCATTATAGTCGCGTACGTCACCAAGCATGTCTAGAAGAGTCGTATACACATTTCTTCTTGCTTGGGAGAGATCAACAGAGAAGTCTTTACGAAGAAACTGCTTTTTATCTAGATGAATTTCGAAGATGTTGGCTTCCTTTGGATAACGCTTTCGAATGACACCAACTGTTTTGATTTCATGATCAGAAAATTGCACTTTACTTTTTTGTTTTTCAAATAGCTTTTCTAATTTAGTATCCTCAGGTTTTAACACTCTTAAAAGGACAACAGAAAAGGAAATGCTTGTTTCTGTCTGTTTGTGGAAAGAAATTATCACATGAGGAATGTCTTGAAGTGACTTGAGCTGGTTGCTTAGAATTAGGATGTTGCGCATAACCTCTTCTTCATTACGGGGCATGAATATAGGATTGATAACGCTTTCAATTCTTGATTTAACTTCTCTTGGAAGTCTTTTTCTTAACTCTTTTAGCTCATCTAAACTAAAATCTCCTTCCTTTCTATAAATTTCCAAATGAAGTGTTTTTACATTACAGTTTGTTTTTCTGTCAGTTATAAGGGATTCTTCGACTTTTTGTGCAGACGGTAAGATGCTTTGGATTGCTTTAAAAAGATGTTTCTCCCCAATTATTTCATTTTCTCTTAAGAGATTGATCCCAATTAAAACACCTACAATTTTTTTGGGAATCGAATTAATTTCCATTCGTGTGTGCAGAAGTTTAATGTTTACATGTCTTTGGTTTGGATGAGAGAGTGCAGCATTTGTAAGTAGTTTTCGAAATAGGTATGTATAGGATATAATTCTAGAGAGGTGGGAAAGTTCTCTATCCGCTACAAAGGCATCTTTAAACTGAAAAACAAAGGTTTGTAGTTCATGAAAAATATCACGGTCAAAAATTTGTGGTCGAAATTCTAATAAGGGGGCAATCTGCTCTTTAATTTGAGTGATTTTTTCCTCTGCCGAAACTTTTATTAGAAAGTGCTGCATTTGATCAAATATGCTATATGAGGACTCTTTTGATGGCTTGTTAAGGAGGTAGGAGATATTTTCTTGTATGATAAGCCTTCTTTGATCAATAGAGAGGGGTTTTAATGAAATCACCCTTCTTGCATGCTGTACGGCAGAAATATTTAGAGAGACTTCTCTAGAAAGAGATAATAGATTTTCGAGCACAACGCCTAAATCTTTGTGGGTATCGATTTTTATAAAAAGTTCATGTATAAAAAATCCCAAACCCGGTTTCATTGAAAAGCGAAAAGCAAGTGAATGAACATATACGAGTTGAAGTTGTTTCCCGGGTATAATCCAGCGACTGTAAATGTCTCCTAGAAATCTTCCTACACCGTGAGTATACTCGGCTCCGCAAAGAGTTGTAATAGAGACAATATAAGGTGCTGTTTCTCCACCTTTCGTCCAGGAAACAGAAGGGATTGCCTTTTGAATTTGATTATAAAAATCGTCGATTTGCCCGTACGACTCTTGAGATTCAACTTTTTCACCAAATTCTAAAATGTCTTTAGGAAGTACTCTTGAAATTAAAGCTTGTAGTGAATGAAGATAGATTTCAAAACTTACTGCAACGTCTTTTGGATAGTCAAAGAGAGGTTCGATTTTTAGGAGTTCTTTGAGTATTGAGCTATCTTTATCTTCACTAGGAGAATCGTTAAGAAGAGGAAAATATGTGTTCATAAGTTTCATTACATTTAGTATATAAATAAGATTTTATTTGTAAACTGTAAAGATATTGCTACTTTTTCTAAGTAGCAGGTTCAAGTAATATTTCAGTCAAATAGAAACTACCGGTAGGATATAGCAAGAGGTTATTAACGTGTGGCTTCTGTAAATAAACGTTCTTCCAATGAAAGATGGCTGTAAGTGGCATGTCTTCGTTAAGGATTTCTTCAGCTTCTCTAAGTAAGTTAAATCTTTTTTCTGTATTAGCTTCTAAAAGAGATTTGTCAAGAAGATCAGAGTATCGTTTATTTTCATAGTTCGGGTAATTTTTCGGGTTTTTTTTTTGCTTAAACCTTTCAAAAAAATTCATTGGATCGTGATACTGAGCAATCCATACGCATTCAGCCATTTGATAGTCGCGCTTTGTTAACTTATCTAGAAAAACATTGTACTCATTGCTTACAAGATTCACCCGAACTCCAATTGCCTTTCGCCATTGCTCTTGAAGAGCTGCGGCAATTTTAGGAAATGAACCAGTTGATGCATGAAGGAGCGTAATTGTACCTAAGTCTTCTTCATCCATATTCAGCTCTTTTAAACCTTTCTGCAGATAAATTTTTGCTAGGGCAATGTCACCATCTTTAAAAAAGGGTCCTGGCTGATCATTGAGTAAAATACTCGGAAGTAGATTAATTCCATTTTCATTTTCCATGCAGGCGAGATTGTCAATGATTTCTTGTCTATTTATTGCATAAGCAAATGCCTTTCGGATATTGACATTTGTGAAGGGAAATGATTCCATATTGAATGAGCAAATGGTAGAAGCCGGTAGTGAGCTTGTTTTAAGAAGTCCGCGATCCATAAGATTTGGAACGTAATCAGCTGGAATTCCCGTGAAAGGAAGCCCTAAAATATCAAGCTCGTTTAGTTCGTACAGTTTCATAGCAGTCATTTCATTATCGATAATGCTGATTCGAATTTGCTCGAGAGAAACATTTTCGGCATCCCAATAAAATGGGTTCTTTTCTAATACTATTTCATGCCCCCTTTTGTATTTACTCAATTTATAGGGACCATTGCAGAGAAAGTCATCTCCACTTGCATCTGACCATTTGGAGTTTCGTACAGAATTGTTTTGGTGAATCGGAAAAAATACACAGAAGGAAATCATTTCGAGAAAAAATGGTGTTGGGTGCTCAAGTCTAACTTCTAACGTTTTGTGATCAAGCGCTCGAATTCCAATGTAACGATCAGATATAAGTCCACGCTTTGCATTTTCTGCATTTTTTATCGGATAAAGAAGATGAGCGTTCGGGCAAGGAAAATTAGGAACAAGCATATCCTTCCATGTTTCAGCAAAATCAAATGCTGTTACAGAAGATCCGTTTGACCATTTAGAATCTCTTAAATGAAATGTATAAACAAGTCTGTCTTCTGATATGTCAATTGTCTCTGCCAATGCTGGGGAGACAAGAGAGTAAGGTGTCATTTTAGTAAGCCCCTCGAATAGAAGGAACTGGATGGTAGACGAGGTAAAATCACCGCCTCTTCTTGGGTCAAAAGTTACAATGTCATGTGAGATATTTAATTTAAGAGATCGCTTTTCCTCTTCATGCTTAGGCTTGCTGCAATTGCAAAATAAGAGGCAAAAGGCAATTAAATAGAGTGGTCGAAAAATCAAGAGCCCTCATCAATTGTAATATAGTTTAGGTGAATTGAACCAATCGGTGAAATGAAAAAGCCATGAATACGATCTTGTAATAGATAGATGCAGTTCCAGTGATAGAGTGGGGTAAATGGATTTTCTTCTGTTATTAATTCTTCAGCTGCCTCTAAGATTTCAAAACGCTTTTCTGGAGTTTCCGCAAAAGCGGACTCGTCAAGAAGGGTTGTGTATTTTTCATTTTGAAATCCAGGATAATTTTTAAGATTACTTTTTAGTTTAAACCTGTCAAGAATGTTCATTTGATCATTATACTGCACAAGCCAAGCATTCAGGCCGATCTGATAATCGCGTCTTTGAAATTTATCAAGTGTAATTTTAAATTCAGATTCTTCCAGTTTAACAGAAATTCCAAATGCTTTCCGCCATTCTTCCTGAATTGCTTGCGCTAACCGTCTATAAGTGCCATTTGAAGGGTAAAGAAGAGTAATCCCACCTAGATCCCCCTTAGTAAGCTCAAGTTCATCTAGGCCAGCTTTGAGATGAAACTTACCAGCTTCAATTTCGTGGTCTTGAAAAAATGATTTTGACGAAAGTGGTTTTAAAAGAGGAGGAATTGCTCCTAAAGCCACAGTTTCGTTGCACTGGGTGATATTTTCAATCAGCGATAGGCGATTGATAGGGAGAGAAAATGCCTTTCGCATATTTTTATTTTTGAAAATTGAATCGGCTAAGTTAAACGTTAAAAATGTGGTCGCGCCAAATGGTTGCGTGATTAGCTTTTCTTCTTTTTGTAGTTTTAATATAGAATCGGAAGGTATTGAATTATAGGCTCCATAAAAATCAAGTTCGTCATTTTCAAATAATCCAAGACCAGTCAATTCATTATCCAATATCGTGACATGGATTTCATCCAAATGAACAGAGTCTGAGTCCCAATACTTTTCATTTTTACCAAAAATGTACTCATTCATAGGGGCCCATTTTTTTAAGATAAAGGGCCCATTTGTTACAAAATGAGAGCTTATGTTGTCTGCCCACTTAGTATTTTTTTTAACAGTGTGACTAGGGACTGGAAAAAAGGGGCAAAAGGAAGTTAAGTCTAAGAAATACGGTGTCGGCACTTCAAGGGTAACTTCTAATATATAGGGATCAAGCGCCCTGACTCCCAATTGATCTAAAGGTAAATCGCCCAATTTTATTTTTTCTGCATTTTTGATGGGGTAAAAAAGATGAGCATTTGGCGCTGGAAAGGAAGGGTCAAGAAGTGATTTCCAAGAAAAAACAAAATCATCCGCTGTCAATGGGGTGCCATCAGACCAAAAAGTAGGTTTCAAGTGAAATCTATAAACTTTCTTATCTTCAGAAATACTAATAGAGTCAGCAATGGCAAGTTCATGTGTTGAGTTAGGCGTCATTCGGGTTAGGCCTTCAAATAACATAAAATGTACGGTAGAACCGACATAATCTGAATTTTTTCGAGGATCTAGCGTATTTGCATCGTAAGGAAAACTGAGTCTAAAAATTTGGCTGTTTTTCATTGGAGAATCGACCTTCTGACAAGAGACTAAAAAGAGTAAAATGGTGAGTAATTTTCTCATAGGCTTGCAGATTATACCGTATCCATAGATTCTTGTAAACTTAGTGCAAAGAGGCATAGTGCTTGCCATTAAAAAGAAGAGGTTCTATAAGAGGGAAAAAGGAGATTTGCATGGCCCGTTTTTTATTTGGTACCCTTTTAATTTCGGCTCTTTGGGCGCATGACAATATTGAAGTTCTAAAGATGACTCCTGCTTATTACAATGAAAATGCTATCATTAAACAAATATACTCTGAAAATGGCATCATTGGCCCTAAGTCACCACTCGTATTACAAGTAGCGGAGTTCCCTTTAGGCGTGAGCTTGCCAAATAGTCCAGGTTGGTTGAAGGGGATGAGAGAAAGTGGAAGTGGATCGGCAATCTTGTTATGGGTTCTTGGGGAAAATAACATTCAAAAAAGATTTTATATTTCCATTGATGATGGAACTTCGTTTATTGAGAATAAAGCATATTTTAGAGATCGCTACCGTAAATTTATTGAAGCGCCTGAGCTTGAAAAATTAGATAAATTCGCAATTACAGCAATCCTTGTAAATGCCTATGGCGAAACGATTAAATCCACGAAAGCAACAAAAACTATTATTGTTGACCATAAAATCAAATCAAACGGTGACTATAAAGAACTTAAGAAAGATTTAGAAATGCCATTTCTTCTCTATAATGAGCCGTACGGTACTTTTTCGAAAAATCAACCCATTCTTCTAGATTTTTATGTCTTTAATGCAGATATTGGTACAGACGCATATGCTGTTGAGCTTTATATAGATGATGTAAAAGAAAAAGAAGTTCTTACAGAATGGGCGCCTTATCGAATTAAGTTGCTACCACCTGGTATTCATAAGTTTCAGATTAAATTAATCGATCATGCAGGAAGGGCTATGCCTGAACCGTTCGGTCCTTTAGTAAATCTGATATCAATTACGGATTAATATTCGTTGATTAAAAAATAGCTCATGATAATGCTGAAGCTAGAATAGTAGAGGCATTATGAAAAAAACCGATCTTTTAGAAAACTCCAGTATTTTAGAAGCTGTTGACAATCTGTCTAGTATGGCTGAGCTCGATTTAAGCGAGCTCGAAGAAGAGAAAGGTGAGACAGAGTCCCAACTTAGACTCCAAACAAGTCATTGGCTTGATTTAAAAAATGAAGAGAAAACTGTTCAGTCTGTTAAGGATACGTTTAGGGTTGTTCACAACTATTTAAAATTTGTTTATAAGAAAGAGGGTGGCGAGCTAAAAAATGCCGAGATTCAAAAAGGGGTAAAGTCAATAGTTGCTTTAGCAACTGAGGCTGCTTCTAAGGTGGATCAGTGTGTAAAGCTATTTAAGGATAAACGAGGAGTTACTGAATCTAAAGAATATAAAGAGCTTATGGACTTCTATGAGCATAAGATTCTTAAACGGTTTGAGGAAGTAATTCAGTCTGAAGATCAATGGGAAGAGGAGTGGTCTGGTGAGGAGGATCCCGCTGATATCAAGCGAAGAGGATTAAAAGACCTTGAGACTGTTACAAAAGATCGAGATTATGAGCTCTTCTTTATCTTAAAAGAAGATGGCACTAAGTTTTATAATAAAAACCTTGTCAGACACATACGGTTAGTTGCTGATTTTGATTTAATCATTGGGTCTCTTTCAGGCGATGATCCGTTTGTAAAAATTAAAATCATTCAAGATAAAATGGCTCACGGCGAGTCTCTTTTTTTAAAAAGAGAGATTAAAGGGGAGCTTGATAAATGGATCAAGAAAGCAGGTAAATTTCGCGATAACTACTTTGTTCAATTGTTTTATAGATCAATTATGTCACTTCTATTAGCATCAAACCCACACAATTTACTACTTCGAAAGGTTGGGAAAAGTGCGATTTCTTATTTTGAAGATTTTCGCAATTATTTACGTGCAGTTCTTGATAGTATTGATTATGAGCAGTTAATGGAGATGCAGGAAGGTGAAAGAGATCCATTTTTTAAGGAGCTCTTGCATATTGTCCATAAACTCTCTTTTTATCTCTATATGTATAGCCCAGATTACAGTGACGCACACTCGCTTATTTCAAGAGTCATTGGGAGGGAAAAAAAGAAAGGAGTTATACACTCATTGACACTATGGAATCAAGTTCTTGATGATCAAGAATCTTTACATTTAGAGCTTAAGAAATTTCCATCAGGCCCCTTATTTAAAGTACTTGATATTTTGCATGGCGAAGAAAACAAAGGCTTTGATCCTTACATGCAAGAAGATATGCCTTCATTCCTTTCACATATGAAGATCCATAACAAAGAAGTGGGGTTGATTTTATCTGCAAATCCTCTGCATCAACGTAATATCGATAAAGCGACAGTCATCGGAGAATTTAAAGGGTGTTTACGCTATGCAAAAGAGGTTAAGAAAAAATTTCTTCTTATAAATTTTGAAGATAGAACTTCATGGAAAGGTTTTGCGAGATCCTTAGAACTTGAAGAGCTTCAAAAAAATGCAGAATACTCCGGTGCTCTTAATGTAATTACTCTTCCAAAAGATAGTGATTATTATGCACAAGCAGATGAGTATTTAAAAATATCATCTGCCAAAGACTTCAAAACAATGCTTCTGGAACAAATTGTTAGTGGTGCAAGTTGTGGCTTTTACTTTCCTAAAGAATTTAATCAAGAAGTGACTTCTACATTTTCGAAAGAAACAATTGAATGGATACATGATCGCTTTTTTGCTAAAAAAGAAGAACTTTCAAGGAAAAATAGACTTGATTTCATTGAAATTTTCTATAATATCCTCATAATGAAGTTAATTCATCTAACTGGAGCTGACTATGTTCTTTTTTCTGCAAAGGACAGCATTGATACATCCGCTGTAGCAATAGCCAGCTTTTATGCATTTATAAAGCTTCTTGCAATAGGATCCGACTGGAAAGAAGACGAAAAAGAACTCTTTTTAAACACCATCTTCCTAAGAGCATTCCTGATCCGCGAACGAACGGTCGATCTTCGAACTGTCAGTCGTAGCATCAGTATGCTTTCAGTGATCAGTACCGAGCTAGAAACAAACCGTACTAAAATAATAAAAGAATTAAAAGCGCTTGGCATCTCGTAAGAAGCTTAATGGGCGGGAATACTTTGCTATCAAGGGTAATCTTGATAAGGCGGTTCTTCCCGCAAATATCATTATAGGTTAATGCAGATTATTCTTAAGTTACTCTGTTTTAATTTTATTAAGCTCCTCTTCGAATCTGGATAAACGATCACTAAAAAGATGAACAATGGAAGATACTTGCATATTTAGTCTTACCAAAGTTTCTCTGGCATTATTGTTTTTAGATATGATTTCCTTTGCTTCCTTTAAATCATTTTCTGCTCTTTCGTCAGTTGTTCGAGAAATTTCGCCCCATTTATTGCTGACAGCAAGAAAAATTCCTATGATGCTTGTAATAGTTGAATGCAATTTTTCTAATCTTTCAAGTGAGATCTTATAAATAGGGACTTCAGCTTCAAGGCTCGCTTTATCTGTGATTGCAGGAAAGTCAATACCAGAAAAAGATGTCATTGGTTTTGATTTAAGAAGTGCATTTACTATATTTTCTATCCCTCGTCTGTTCGTCATCCAATAGTTTCTGATGTGAGTATAAAGGGGGGTAGGCTCTTTTTGAGAGATCAATTCAATCTCTTCTAATTCTTTAATTGGGCTTAGAGGGTCAGAGGGAAATGGGCTTTTCGGTGAAGGAATAAGTCCCCAAGAAAATTCCTTTTTGATAGAAAATTCTCCTTCATATTTAGTTGGCTTGTAACTTCCTGCCAGGAGAAAAAGTTCATCTGTAGCTGCAGGAACTCCGTGCCTATCTAATATCCAGCAAAGACGGACAACTTCTCTTTCGGTATCAATTCTTCGTCTAACTCCTGACGCGTCAGATGGTTTAGGTATTGATGCTAAAGCATCAATGATAGCATTTCTTATCCGGTTGAAAAATTGTTCGTTGTCTTCAAAAAACTCATCGCTTGTTGCTTTTGCATAAGCTATTTGATGTAGGCAGTTAGTAGCTGATGCTTTGATTCTTTCGTATTTGCAAAGTGGGTGTATTTCTGTTGATGATGGTTTTGCTGTTACTGGTGATGTCATATTTTTTCCTTTTTATGTTTTTTTATACAAATCAGGAAATAATAGAATTTATGTGAATATTTAGTAAAGAGAATCTGTGAAGAAATGATTAATTTAGCGATAGATCACTCGGTATCATTGAGATGTTTTTATATGTGCCTCCCATTGAATTGAGCGTTTCTTTCCAAAGTTTATCTGGCGGTGTATCAAAAATGAGTTCTTTGTTTGAAGGATAAAGAAACCAGAGTCCATCTTGAAACTGTTTTTCTAATTCACCTGCTGTCCACCCCGTATAACCAAAGCAGATAAGAAGGCTGGAATCAGGTTCTTCTCTGATAAGCTCTTGGAGAAAAGGGAAGTCGCCGCCGAGGTAAACGCCATCAGTCACCTTTAAGGTCTGATCTCTGTGCTTTGTTGATGCATGCAAAAGCATTAACTGGTTTTGTTGCATCGAACCACCTATGCGGAGGTTGTCTTTTAGCTGTACAATTTCATCAATTTCGGAATTCGCTTTGATCGTCTCAATTTGGTAAGGTTTATTTAGCATCAGACCGAACGATCCGTAAGATGTATACTCACAAATAAGAATAACGCTTTGATTGTAGAGAGGATCAGTCACATTTGGGCTTGCAACAAGCAATGATCCTTTTTCTATATGAAGTCCTTTATTCACAAGTAACTCCTGTTTTCATATCGAGAAGCTCTTGGTTATAGAGTTTGATTTCATTTTGAATTGCATCTAGCTGACCCATAAGCTCTCTAAATTTTTTCTGAAATTTAGGGCTTTCGGCAAGTTGCTCTGTGGAGAGTCTATTTGTGAGGAGTGACATTCTTTCTAGCGTTGCATTAATTTGATTAACTTGTGAGTCCATATAGGCTTGGAAAGCTTTAGAATCTTTAATCCGCGCGGTTTCACTCATTAACTTGGCTCTATTTCTTTGCCATTGATTATTGTATTGAAAAAGAAGACCGTATTGGTTGATATCGGTAATCAGCATATTTGCTTTTGCCATGAGCGCATTGACTTGAAGATAAAGGCCGTCTTCTTCGATGATTTTTCCAAGAGTCCCTTTTCCATCTTTTATACTGCCTGTAATGTGATCCACATTAGTTGCAATCCCGGATAGGTTTTCAAAAAACCCATCTTGTCTTAAGCTGCTGATTGTTTGGTCAACTTGCGCAAATGTATTGCTGAAATTTTTTACGGCATCCTTGATATTATAAATAATTCCGAGTTTGTTGAAGTCCTTTAGGGTAATGCCAGCTTCAGAAATTGTGACATCAAGAGAATGAATTGCGCTCCCAAGAGTGTCGCCATATTTATGTACCCAATCTATCACGACGTTTAAAGCTTCTTCTACTTTTTGAGATAGAAGAGAGATTTCGTTCATGGCGCTTTCTAAAAGGTCGCTTGCGTCAGCATAAATAATATCTTTTGAATTGATAATGTGTGATGGCTGGTTAGGTTTTTTTGGTTTAGGAATGATAGAGACATATTTTTCGCCAAGTAAACCTTGTGTTTGAACGGTAATTTCGTCAGTTGACCAAATTGTATAGGCAGAATCAATTTTAACAGTAAGAAGATAGGGGTATACTTGACCAAACTCATTAACTGCTTGCTCACGAGCGTCTATAATTTGTGTAATATCAGCTACCTCACCAATAGATCTTCCTGCATATGTAACTGGAGTTCCAACACTTATACCGTTTATGTTATTGAAGCGAACCTTGATTGTCTGTTTTCCATCTCCAACACTTGGCTTAATAAAGAGTATAATTCCAATGATGAGGAAGCTTGCAATGATCACAAAAAGGCCGATAAGCATGTTTTTAAGTTGGTTAGCCATTTTTTAGTTTCCCGATTAGGTTTGAGCCTTCACTGATCATTTCGTTAAAAACTTTGATTGTAGGGTGGTTACTCTTCATAAACTCTTTTGGAGGTGCGACAAGCTCGATCACTCCATTTTCTATAAGTCCGATTGTATCCCCAATTGCAAGTGATGTCACAATGTCATGCGAAACAACTATAGTTGTTCCTTTTAGTTCATTATGTTGATCAACAATTAATTTCCCAATTGTTTGGGATGTAATGGGATCAAGACCTGTTGTTGGTTCATCATAAAAAGTATATTTGGGTTTATAGACAAAGGATCTTGCAAAAGAGACTCTTTTTCTCATTCCGCCAGATAAATCGCCTGGATAGAGATCATTTGTTCCTGTAAGCTCTACTTTTTCTAATACTTCATCCACATACTTTTTAATATCTGAAGAGGCAATTTTCTTTCCACCACGGATTCCATGTTCCTTTAGAAAAAACCCAACATTTTGCGCAACAGTCATAGAATCAAAGAGAGCGCCCATCTGAAAAATCATCCCTACATCCATTAGTTTTTGATAGAGCTCATAGTCGTACAGTTTAGCCATATCGTGGTCATCGATAAGCACTTCGCCACTATCAGGTTTTATAAGGCCCATGAGATGCTTTAAAAATACGCTTTTTCCAGATCCTGATTTTCCAAGTAAAATAAATATTTGGCCATCTGGAATTTCTAAATTTAAGCCTCGAAGTACTTTGTTTCCATTAAACGACTTGTGGACATCTTTTAGCACAATCATGAAAACCACCTAATGATTTCCGATCTCATCACATTTAACGTTAGAGTTAGGAAGAAATTTAAAATTAGGATCATAACATAACAGAGGACAACCGCTTTTGTGGTTGACTCACCGACATCTTTAGCGCCGCCTGTTGTCGTCATCCCTTTAAAGCAGCAGATGGTTACAGATAATAAAGCAAAGACAAATGATTTAATAAATCCGATCCAAAAGTCAAATGGTTCTACATAGATCGGAATAGGATCCCAAAAAGTAGTTGGGGCAAGTCCAAAAAATTGTACTGCAATGAGATAGCCTCCAAACACCCCTAAAACAACGCTATATACAGTCAGTAAGGGGAGCATAATCAGCCCCGCAATGAGCCTCGGAGAGACAAGGTATCTTTGAGGATCAACTGCCATCGAAACCATAGCATCTACTTGCTCAGTTACTTTCATCGTTGCAAGTTCTGCTGTAATCGAGGCACCGATTCTACCCACAAACATAAAAGCTGTTAATACAGGGCCGAGTTCAGTGAGCATCGCCTTAGCAACCATTAAGCCTGTAACACCAACAAGACCTTTATTATAAAGTTGATAGTACGACTGCGTTGCAAGAACAAGACCTGTGCTAAAACCAGTTAGAGAAACAACAGATAGTGAGAGAACCCCTTCAGAATAAAGCTGCTCTCTAAGTAAAGACCATCTGGGAAGCCTTCGAAAAATTGTGGCAAACGAAGTGAACACAAAGGAGACATAATCACCGATAGATATAAGGAATTTAAACTGACTCAGAAATGCAGACATACCCGGAAAAGATTCTCCTCTTTTCCGGATAGTAAGAATTTAAGGGAATATTCTCTACCCTTTTTTAAAGGGGGTGCCTCTTTGCTCTTCTAAAGCTCTAATTGCAGCCATGAGCATTTCTTCCATTTTATTGAGTTTTTGAACAAGTTCGCTTTCATTGCCTTGTGTTCTTTGAAGTTCATTTCGAACAATTTCAAGCTTTCCTTGAAATTTGGAGATTTTTGCTTCATCCCATTTTGTAATAGCACCACCAGCTCCGGAAATAAGTGCGCTGATCCCTTTAAGAGTTTTTCCATAAGGATCAGTTTCTGGATAAGCAGCAGCTGCAATTTGAAAAAATGCGGCTCCAATATTTAGCACATAGCCCCATTCTTGATGCAGGGTTGCATCATACATATCTTTATACGCTTCCGTCATAAGTGAGATTTCATTTTCCGAAATGCGGCGACTTTGTGTCCGTTGCATATCCAAAATATCATCTATCCGGCTAAGTGACTCCGCCGCAGGTCCTACATAGGTCATAATTTTCTCCTATTTTTATGCAGCGCCTGCAGTTTGAGCAAGAGCTGTGATTTTTTTACTAGATGCTTGATACTGAGCAAGAGCAACCGTAATGTTATCAGTTGTTCTTTGGTTGTTTATTTCGAAAAATTTTAAATCTTGCGACATCGCTTCAAATCGTGCCTTATTGATTTCATTAGACTTTCTAAGAATCGAATCAGACGCTTTTATGTCAGCAAGAGTTAATTGATAGCTATTTTTCATAACGGATGCGCCCCCTTCCACAAGGCTAAGAGAAGCTGAGATAATTCTGCCCATGTTGCCAGTAAGAGTTGTAACTCCAAGATAAGCGCCAGATAACCCGCTTACAACGCCAAGGCCGCTTCCGACGAGCATTAGAGTAGAAGCTAGCTCTGGATGAGTCTTCATTTGACCGAGAACCCCTCCTAAAATCGAGGCACTTCCTGACACGATCATAGAAGATCCCCCGAGAATTGCTAGTAGAGATGCTCCAGGAGCTAAAAGAGTTGCGCCAAGAACAATAGATGTTGCTCCAATTAAGCATGCGCCAACCTGTTTAAGAATATCCCAATAATCGCTACCAGCTGCAGCTTTTTCTAGTTCCATTTCTTTTTGTTGATGAGCTTCTAAGGTGACCATAGAAAGTTCGTGGATTTGCGTCAGCTCTCTATCAAGCATTTGTAGGTATTTTTCTTTAAAAAGCTCCAGCCTTTCGACAAAATTTGTGACAATCAGGCCAAGCGGTTTAGAAGGAGCATTAAAAGATTCTGGCGTTGCTAAAGCAGGTTTTTTTATCCCAGAAACGATTTCAGGGGAGGAACTCGGAAGTTTAAATTGAGGTTCAACTCGAAATCTAGTTTCTAAAGGTGCGTGCGAAATTGTATCAATTGCAAAGTCACGAGAAGTCTCTCTAATTATGGGCATGATCCCTCCAAGCTAAACGGAGCCCTTCTATTTTGTCACAAAGGATTCCTGTCTTATCACGGTTTTCAGCAGCTAAAAGAGCTTTAAGAGCTTCATCTCTTTCGCCAAGAGAAAATAAGGATTCGGCTGCATGAAAATGAGGAAGGGGATTGTCCTCATCAATGAGGCACCACATGCTCCATGCAACAAGAGATTCCTTGAATTTTTTTTGTAATTGCAAGGATGAGGCAAATGCTTGCCAATATCTAGCTTCAAAAGGTTTCGCAATAACAAGTCTTTGGAAAATTTCGCCTGCTTGCACAAAGTCATTTGCCTGATACAAATTAAACCCAAGCTCGTAGAGTAAGGTGATATCTTCTTCTGTAAATTGTCCCGGAAGTAGACCATTACCCGCATCCAAATTCGCTTTAAGAGTTTTCAAGACATCGTCAAGAGCCGGGGAGTGGAGAATTTCTTTTGATAAAGACATATTTCTACCAATCCTTATACTTGATTTCGTATGCATTTATCAATAAAGGAGTCTCTCACATTGTGGTGAGCCACAATATCGAGTAAATTGCTAAGACCTCGTGTGATTTTTTCAATCTCACGAACAATTTTTGTAAGTTGGTGGTTTTCCTCAGTTATGAGATAGTTCAATCTGCCTTTAACCGTTGCAATTGTATCAAGATTTATGGGGCCTTCAAAAGGATTCCTGTCAGCAGGAATCAGTCCATTGCTTCTCTCTACGAGCCTTGGCCAGTACGTAGTTTGAAATTCATCAATTTTATCAAGAAGTGCATCTGGAAGTTCTAGCTCTTTCCCATTTTTTCTAGCAATTGCTTCGAGTTTTGATAATTCAGTCTGAAGGTAATCAAAAGCAGAAATCTCTGCATAAATATCATTTTCATCTTTTTGAAGTGACTCAAGCTTCTTCATCTGGAAATCACTATACTGTTCAAATAAATTGATATATTCAATTCTGGAATTCGGCTCTTTATTTGGATTAGCTTTAATAAATTCACAAACATTATCAACTTCGTCTTCATCGGTGTCAGGTACAGGGGCAAGCGCTCCATCATATACACTGCGCGGCGCGTTAGATTTTGGCGCTCCCAAAAGATCATCAATCCGAGCCATAATATCCGGAATACCAGCTTCAGAGACATCCTCATATTCAGGAAAAGGATCTTTATGCGAAGGATAAACGTGTGGATACTGCTTTACAAATTCTTGCCAAAGCTTAATCAGAGCATCTAAATCGTCATCGATTTCTTTAGATCCCAGCTTTTTTCTAATCTCCAATAACAGTAGTTGAGGATCACTTGCAAGCTCATCACTACGCTTGTCAAGATTCACATCTTTACTATAGGACGCCTTTTCGATATTACTAGGCGCACTCAAATTTTTTGTCATCATGCCTTAAACCCTCCACTTCCCTCCAACAAGCTTAGCAGGTTTTTGCCTTATATATCAATCCCTTAAACATTTTTTTAAAGAAAAAGGCCGCCAAAAATCTAACGATTCGTGACGGCCTCAATTATAAATTTATGTGGTTTGGCTTTTTTTACTCAATTTCTTTGCCTATTTTCTCATAAAAAATTTTAGGAATAACAAAACCTAATGAATACAGAATCCCAGAAGAAGCCGCTGGACCTTTCTGAAAGTTGACTTGCGGACTTAGCCAGTTTTTAACCGCTTCGAATATAGAACGGATTGCATCCGCAAGGTGTGTCCGGACTGATTTCTTGCTAGTTTCAGGTAGTTTTTCGCCAAACGTTGCTTCACGTGGTTGTCCGATTATTGATGCCCATGTTTGCTCCTTTTTTTGTTGTTTAGTTTCATAATTATACTATAATTAATATTTTAAAAGCAAGGGAAAGTAAGTCGCTAGAGTATATAGCATGTTTATAAACAATATGTTGCATATAATAGAAATTTATTGAGTTAACGGGATAAAAGGGAGTGTGGTATGCTCGTGCGTATTATGATTCTTTCTTTGATTTTAGCCCTTATTGGCCTCACAGCTATTTATCTGGAGTTTTGGGTGCCGGGAAGTCTTATGGCCCTCATTGGGACTGCTTTGCTCGGAGGTTCCCTAATGGTTGGATTTGGACTCGATTGGCGCTGGGGTGCCTTTTTGGCGCAATTTGAGCTTATAGCACTGATTTTAGTTATAAGACTTGCAGTTAAGTCGTTAAGGAAGAGCAAGATGTGTCTTGCTGCTAACCAAGAAAATTATAAGGGGTGCTCGTTTGAGGTAAAGTGTATCGGAAAGATGGGTGAAGTGATTAAAGATTTAAAACCGTCTGGTCTTATTGAGATAGAGGGAGAGCACTATCAGGCGCTTTCTGAAGGCGACTATCTAAGGAAGGGGACAAAAGTAACAATAATTGGTGGAGAAGGGTTCCATTTAATTGTAAGGTAGGGGTTTATGGAGACATTTGTTATATTTGCTATTATTATTGGTGTGATCGCACTTGGACTATTTGCTATTGTGGCGAATTATGTAGGTTTGTGGTTCCAAGCGTTTGTATCAGGCGCGCCTGTATCGCTTTTTAATATTGTGGGGATCAGCCTTAGAAAAATTCAGCCAAGGCTTGTTGTTAATGCGCTGATTACTTTGAATAAGGCAGGACTGAAAAATATTACGACAGATGATATTGAGACGCATTATTTAGCGGGTGGTAATGTTGCTGATGTTGTAAGGGCAGTTATTGCGGCTGATAAGGCAAATATTAAACTAGACTGGCGTAGAGCTACCGCTATTGATCTTGCAGGGCGTGATGTCTTTGAAGCGGTTAAAACTTCTGTAAATCCAAAAGTGATTGACTGTCCGTCCGCTACAGGAATGATTTCTGCCGTTGCCAAAAACGGGATCGAGCTTCTTGTAAGAGCCCGGGTTACTGTAAGAACAAACATTGCTCAGCTTGTTGGAGGCGCAACGGAAGAGACAATCATTGCAAGAGTTGGGGAAGGCATTGTAAACGCAATTGGATCGGCAGAAAGTCATTACGACGTTCTTATGAATCCACAAGCAATCTCGGAAGCCGTCCTTAATAAAGGCTTAGATGCCCAAACTGCCTTTGAGATTCTATCCATTGACATAGCTGATATCAATGTAGGATCAAACGTTGGTGCTGTGCTCCAATCAGAGCAGGCATTAGCCGACATGAAGGTTGCTCAAGCGAAAGCAGAAGGCCGCAAAGCAATGGCTGTTGCTCTCGAGCAAGAGCAAAAAGCAAAGCTTGTAGAAGCCGAAGCAAGAATCCCTCTTGCAATAGCAATTGCCTTTGAAAAAGGACAGCTGGGTATCATGGACTACAATAACCTAAAAAATCTTCAAGCTGATACACGCATGAAGATGGCTTTCTCGCTCGACCGCGAAAAGTAAACAGAATTTTGCTTGGCGTCTACTAATGTCGATGCCAAAATTTATGGAAACAGGATAATTCATCTTTTTGCATATAGAGCTAAGTCTTCAGGATATTAGCTAGATTTGAAAAAAGAGAATTTAGCAAGGATGGTAGGATAAAAACAAAAAACATTCTAATTATAAGAGAGATGTAAATTCATTTTTCTTATCCTTCTATCATTCTATCCTTGCTAATTTATCTTTTTTTTTATGCATAGGCTGCAGCGCAACATAGGTTGTTAATAGTTTTTTTTGAGAAATAAGCTGTGTTATATTGACGGGTCTTCTTCATCCCAATCGAGGGTGGTGACGACACGGGCTTCGAGTTTCGACTCGGATAAAATGAGCTGTTTATTGCCTATTTGAATGTGATAGAGAAAGGTTGAGGGGCTGATTTGGCGGCGCTCAAGTATTTTAATGTTTTTTTTGTGATTGATTTGAAAGGGGCGGTCTTTGGAAAATTTGCGAAAGAGCCAAATCAAAAGAAAGGCTGCAACTACGATAATTGCTGTCACAATTAAGGTTCTTATGAATTGCTTCTGGTACATGTCGGTTGAGAGAGAAGGTGGCATCTCTTCCTGAACTGCCTCATTTGCAGGGTGTGAGGGAAGTATTTCTTCTTCATTTGAGAAAAGGAGGAGGGGACACAATATTAAATAAAGCCACTTCATGAATAACTTATCGCTTTTTTTACCTTTATCGTCTAGTAGTAATGGTATGGCTAAAGCAATCTTTGCATCAGATATTGATAAAACTCTTACAGATGAAAGACATCTGATCCCAGATGAGGTAATCGTATATCTAGAAAACTTACATAAAGATGGTTGGGAAATTGTCCTTTTAACGGGAAGAACATTCTCCTTTGCAATGATGAGCGTTGAAAAGATCAATTTCCCCTTCTTTCTGGCTGTTCAGAACGGTGCTGAAGTTCTTAAGATGCCTGGAGGGCAAGTTGTGTTTCAATCGTTTATGCCAAAATCTGTTGCTTTTGGTGTAGATAGCTTATACCACCATTATAAAGAAGACTTTCTCATCTACTCAGGTCTTGAGAAAGGCGATTTTTGTTACTACAGAAGCTCAAAGTTTTCTCCCTTTTTTATCGACTATCTAGAAAAACTTAAAACAGTATCAACAGCTGAATGGATTGAATTTGGGGATCTTTCTGAAATACCCCAAACAAGCTTTCCACTGATTAAGTGCTTTAGCGATTCTCTTTCGCTTCAAAAAATTCAAGGAAAACTCACAGATATACACTCTGTGACGAGCTCGATAATCATGGATAGCTTTGATCCTAAACTACCTATCTTGCTTGTAACAAATAGTGATGTAAATAAGGGTCTTGCCTTTAAGCGCATAGCTATAGATCAAGGTTGGAGCTGCCCCTTAGTTGCTGCCGGAGATGACAATAACGACATTCCACTCCTCCAGCTAGCAAACATTAGCATCGCGATAAAAACTGGTTCAAGAGAGCTTCAGCTCCACGCTGACATTCTTGCAGATTCCTCCGTAGAACTAGGAATCATTCCCGCGTTAGATGAAGCTAGACGCCGCTTGGACTTATAGTGGTTTAAATTCTAGCTGCGATAGCAAAATATGTAAAATACTTGTCAAGATCCTCTAAGGTGGTTCCATATTCAAGGCCGCCAAGTACAGCGTCACAAAAAAGCTCTCTTGCTCTTGTAATCTCTTTTAGACGATCCCGCCAGCGCGGATCGCTAATTGTAAGATCAAATAATTCAAGACCTCTAATAAACGCCTTTTCAGAGCGATCGAGATTATTTTTAGAGCGCATGGCTCTGCTCACTTCGCTTCCAATATTCCCTAATTGCTCACAAAGAGAGAGCGTAAACCATCTTCCTTCAGCAAGTAATTTATGTTGAAATGAATCCATTAGATGTCTTGTATAAGATTTGAATAGATTATAGCAGGCAAGGCTTTCTGCATTCAATCTTTTTTTAGTTAGATAAGCGTTGGGCTATCGAGTGAAGTAGCCATGGCATGAAGGCCGTTATCAACAAATAAGACCACGCCTGTAATAGCGGATGCTGCTGGAGAGAGTAGAAAAGAAGCCGCATTTCCAACTTCTCTGGAAGTCAGGTCTTTTTGAAGGGGGGCATTCATATTAGAATAGTTGATCATTTTTTCAATAAAGCCGATTGCTTTTGCGGCTCTACTTGCAAGGGGACCTGCTGATATGGAGTTAATTCGGATGCCCCATTTACGACCGGCTTCAAAGGCAAGGGTGCGTGTATCGCTTTCTAATGCAGCTTTTGCTGAGCTCATACCGCCGCCATACCCAGGAACAACCTTGTTTGATGCCATGTACGACAGGTTTAGGATCGATCCACCGGTATTCATCAGGGGTCCAAAATGTTGAACGAGACTGACAAAGGAGTAAGATGATGAACTGACAGCTGCAAGGTAACCCTCACGAGAAGTTTCAAGTAGGGGCTTTTTAACTTCAGGGCCGTTTGCAAGGGAGTGAACGAGGATGTCGATTTTTCCAAAGTCAGATTCGATTGCTTTTGCGACCTCAGACACTGTGTAGCCAGTTGATCCTGCATACCGTTTATTTGTTTTTACTTCTTCAGGAACGGCTTCTGGCGTATCATATACAGCATCAATTGAATACACCTTTTCGATTTGCATAAGGGTGTTGTTACTCAATTTTCTTGATTCATCAAATTTGCCTGCATCAAGTGACATTTGAAAAATTTTTAAGATAGGGGTCCAGGTGCCAATAACAATTCTAGCTCCTTGATCTGCAAGTGCATGCGCAATTGCCCATCCATAACCTTGGTCATCGCCAATACCCACAATAAATGCTATTTTACCTTCTAAATTTTTCTTTGTCATATCACCTCTTAACCTAAAGCATAGGGATGATGAGATTATTCTTCAAGATAAGGAATTGAGATGGTATAGTAACTCTATGAAGTTAAAAACTGTTTCAGCGTTTGAAAAACAGCTAAAGGAATCTGCTCCGGAAAAGCTTTCCAGGATTTATATGGTTTTGGTTGCAGATGCTTATGAGCGAAAGTTTTATGTAAATAAGCTGTTTCGGTTTCTTTCTCATTATAAACCAAATCTTTCTTTCCAAAGTGGAGCGGATGCTTTAGAAATGGGCCTTTTTTCAGAAGAAAGAGTTGTCCATCTAGAGGTGGAGAATGGACAGAAAGTAATTCCTGATGATGTAATTGCTATATTTTCAGGTGAGAAGTGCCCGAATCCTTTTTATGCTGCAATTGAAAATGAAGTTATTTGTCTGGATTTAACGGGTGAAAAGCCATGGGATAAGAAAGAAAGACTTGTGGAAGAGCTTCAGAAGATGGCAAGGCAAAATCAGAAAACTATTTCAGCTTCTCTTGCAAATCAGCTTGTTGATGTGGTAGGAAACGACCTTGCCGCATTAAAAAATGAAGTGGATAAGCTTGCGCTTTTTGCAGGTGATCGAAAAGTAATTGAAGAAGATGATATTGAAAAAGTAACAAAAACAGAAAAAGAAGTGACAGCTTGGGCAATTGCCGAAGCGCTTGTGTGGAAAGTTAAGGGTGTAAAAAGGCAGGAGTTTAAGGATTTATCCGAGGTCTTAGCTTTAATTGCTCTTCTCCGCCACCACATATATTTAGGCATTCAGATTTGTAGGGGAGGCGACATGCCCTCACTTAGAAAAAATCAAATGGATGTTTATATCCCCTTTTGTAAAAAAGTAGGCCCAAATTATTTTTTTGAGCGCCTTGCTTTTTTATTCGAGTGGGAAGTGAAAGCAAAGTCAAGCTCCTTCGATTTAGCACTATTATGGGATTTATTGGTGATACATTATGACACTTTACCTACTACCGAATTTGCTTTCTCCGGAAGCTAATCCAAAATTAAGTCTAGTCAGAGGGCTAGATGAAATCGTCAATAGTCTTGACGGCTTTTTTGTCGAACATCCAAAGGAAGCTAGAGTTTTTTTAAAAAACTTTGATTTTGAAAAGCTTAAGACAAAGCCCATGGAAGTACTCGATAAGGATACAACAAACTTTGTGACCCTTCTTCAGCCTCTTATTAAAGGGGAAAAATGGGGTATTATTGCAGACTGTGGCTTGCCCTGTATTGCTGATCCCGGCGCAAAACTCGTCTATGGCGCCCGCGATAAAAATATCGACGTCATTGCAATTCCAGGCCCTTCTTCCCTCATTCTAGCCCTTCAGCTCTGCGGCTTAGAATCACAAACATTTGTTTTTCAGGGCTATCTGCCAAGGGACTGCAAAGTGGACCGCCTCCCTATGCTTCAGGTTTTTATTGAAACTCCCTATAATAATGAAAAAAGCCTTGAAAAGCTCTTTTCTGTGCTCAAAGAAGACGATACCCTCTGTATTGCCATTGATCTAACCCTACCTACTCAAAACGTAGTCACTAAAAAAATGAAATGGTGGAAGGATCACATGAGCGAAGTTGACATGCAGAAAAAACCTGCCATCTTCCTCATAAAGACACGTATTGGCTAAAATAGAGCCCTTTTGCAACTCCAGTAGAGAATATCAAATAGGGCTTTATACTTCCTTTTCTTTCAGATCATGCACTGCAGGAGGAGGTTAGTGATTGAGCTCTCTTCTTAATCATTTGGTTTTTTGAAAAAATATTGTCTATGATGCTCAGTTAGTTGACCCCCAGAGTAAGAAATCTGGAACTCTCGTAAGCGATCGGATAATTCAAAGTTAACTATCGATTTTGCTCCTTTAGGAAATTTGATTGATTTTTCCAACCCTTCTATTTTCATCCAATAATCATAACAGAGTTGCTTTGCCTCACTGCTCCATTCGTCAATAGGCACTGGATACAAAGTTGGCTGTACTAGTGCCGGAGTAGACTTGGCCTTTAGCGGAAGGTGGGATGTGCCTCTCGCATCACTTTCTTTTGGGTGAAAAGCTGAAGGGACTTATTGATACTGCAGGGGACTTGATGGAGGTGTAAATAAAGTATCCTCAGGTGAAAAGTCGTGGCTTCTGCTTGCCATACCGGCAATTACTACTGACTTTTCTGGTAAAAAAGGTTTCTGCGAGTCTCCTTTCTCTTTCTTATGAGCTGCAAAGGGGGAAGCATGTAAGTCTGTCAGCTCGTGCGATGGAAATCCTACAGCAGGAAATGATTTAAGAATAGATTCCAAATCAGATAAAGAGCTTAAAGAAAAAGCTTCCTCTGAACTGTAACTAGTTGATTGAAGGGTGGTTGAGTGTGTGCGGTCTTTGAGGAGGCGCGCTGTTTGAGCAAGTGAATGAAGCGCAGAAAGTAAATCATGACTAATAGAGTCATCTTCTTCATCTCCCAAATGCACGAACTGTTTTAAAGCGCTACTTCCAATTGCAGTGATCTCTTTTAAGTAATTCTCGCCTAGAAAGGGAGAGTCAGTCCTGCCGTGTAGAGCTTCGCTTTCTGGACTAAGTCCTTGTTCGCTCCCAGTAAAAATTGGGCCTGGGTAGTGACACATGGCCATATCTTTTAGCGCGACGGGAAATATCATACTCTCTTCCTTTCATTTACTTCTTTTTAGTCCAATAATGTTCAAACGCACTAAGTGTAGGGTAATTGCAACAAAAAGTCACTTATTAAAATAACTGTTTGTGGGTGTTTTTTAGAAACGTCACCTTTTGCTGCTAAATAGTGTTATAAATCCCTAGGGAGGTTAGGTTAATTTGATCGCAATTACATAATCTGCATATAGATATGTCATGCTGTTACTAGGCTTTTTAAAGAAATTATTTGTATTTATATATGTAGTTATGGTATAATTATAGAATCATTCAACTATAATGAGGTAAACTATGTCGTCATCTTGCTTATCGTCACTACCTGGGGCTATTGATACTGCTCCTGCTTTACCTTTGGAAAATGTGTCACCTCAGCCTAGAAGAGGTTCCTGTCAGAAAATTGGGGATTTCTTGAAAAACTTTCTGTTTTTTACAGGATTGCGCTCTGGCGAGAGTTTAAAAACAATCTGGAATTGGCAAGTTTCTCTTGTGTCACATTCGCAACTTAAATTTTTAACTCCACAGCAAGTTCCTCATTTAGGTGAGAGTCAAATTAGAGAGATAGCTTTAGATGAGTATTCAACCTTGAAGCAACATTTGTCCGCTAAGCAGCTTTTAAAAATATTAGCAGGCTCAGATGGGAAAGATGGGGCTAAAATCAAGGCGCTAATAGGGGATCGTAAATTGGATATTGATGATGTAAGGGCTGCTGCTATGGAAGCAAAATGGAAAAATACAGAAGATAATTATAAAGATAATGATCCGTACCAATTTTTATGCGATAAAGATGTTAAGGAATTGCGCCCATACGATTTTTGGAGGCTAACACCTAGGCAAATTAAGCTTTTAACTGAGCTTCAGCTGCGTTGGATAAATAATATACATTTAGACTTGAGCTCCGTGAGCAAATCCATATCTTATAACAGTTTAACGTACTATGCTTTGGATATTTGTCAGCATTTAACTCCTGACCAAAAAAAGTTTATTCTTCATGATAGTTGGAATTCTTTATACAATCAAGATAAAAATTTTGACAAATTCAAAGTCTTATTCCCGGATATGAAAGGGTCTGAAGTGGTCGAGTGTTTAAAACATGTTCGTAGAAAACCTGATAGGGAACTATTAGAAATTCATCCTGAGTGTGTTGTACTCCTCTCTGATACTGTGGGAGACGTTCCAAAATTGTGCTATCCTTTCTTAAAGCTTTATACTGACATTAATATGCGGGATGAAGTTAAGGATGCTGATGAGGATGAGTATGAGGGTAAAGTTGGTATGGAGCCATATAGGCATACTTTTGATGAACATAAATGGAAATGGGATTTAATTTGGGCAAATGGCAAAGAAGGGGTTACAGAAAGTCAGTATGCGATTGCGCTTCATAAGCAATGGATAGAAGAAAAGGATGTACCGAAATGTAAAAAAGATGAGGTAAATATTAGACTACAACGACTTGAGTCATGTGTTAGGTCTCAGAGAAAGATCTTCTTAGATAATTTCAGACGCCACTAGGTCGTAGAAAAGTTTGCCTTTTTCAGAGAGGCGGTAGTGAGTGCTTTTGGCTTCCAATAGGAAGCCTTCTTTTGTTAGGGTTTTAAGCGTTGTCAGGGTTTCTTTCGGCAGGGTAGGGAAGTCTTTGAGGTCGATCCCTTTTAGGAGGCGAAGTTTAATAGCGAGGAGTTCATGGATGTTTTCGGGGTAGGGGAGGCATTCTTCAAAGTCTTTGGGGTCGAGGCCTTGATGGAGTGCTGTATACCATTTCTTGAGGTGACAGATGTTTTGAAAACGTTTTCCGTCCATATAGCTAAAGGCAGAGGGACCAAGGCCTAGGAAGGGTCTGCCGAGCCAGTAGCCTGTGTTATGGAGGGATTCTTTGTTATCCCTGCAGAAGGCGGAGATTTCGTACCTAGCAAGGCCGTTTTTTTCACAGGTTTGGACTGCGTATTCAAGCATTTTTAGGCTGATTTCTTCGTCTGGTGTCTCTTTGGAGAGCTCTTTTCGCTGTTTGTAGTAGAGTGAGCCTTTTTCGAAGATCAGGTTGTAGAGGGAGAGGTGTGATATGGGAAGGAGGACTGCTTCATCGACGGTTTTTTTCCAAGAGCTAAAGGTTTGACCTGGGAGGTCAAACATGAGGTCGATTGAGATGTTATGAAAGCCTGCCGCATGGGCTATTTGGACGGCTTCTTTTGCTTTTCTTGCGGAGTGAGTTCTTTCAATTTTTAAGAGACTAGAATCATCAAGAGATTGGACGCCAATACTTAACCTGTTAATGCCAAGTGAGATATATCCTTTCATTTTTTCAGGGCTAACATCATCTGGGTTTGCTTCGATCGTGATTTCTTTTGCTGTTTTTGGGAAGAGACTTAAGATTTCTTTAACTTGCTCTAATGTTAGTAGTGAGGGTGTTCCGCCGCCTAAATAGATGGAGACAATTTCTCCAAGGCTTGATTTTCGTAACTCCCACTCTAGCTTAATTCCTTCAATGTAGTTTTCGACATCTTGGAGGGGTTGCACAAAAAAGTGGCAATAGGGGCACTTTTTTGCGCAATAAGGGACGTGAATATATAGACTACCAGTCGTCACGGTCGGGATCGGCAATTTCTGTCGATCTTTTCCAGCGATTTCTCTCGGAGTAGGGATCTTCATCGGTTTCGTATTCTTGAGAGGAGGAGGATGACTTTTCTTCGCCAGCCATTTCAATATCAAAAAGGGATGTGTGGTCCACTTCCATTGTGGTGCTCTCTACTTCGAATTCAACTTCTGATACGTCTGCATCAGTTTCAATATCGGGCATTGATTGATGCTCATAGAGTTGCTTTTGATTGGATTTTTTTGGCATATTATAATCTTCGACTTCGCCACTTTCCTTAAGGAAAATCAATCTCTGTCTCTCTTCATCCATCTTCGCTTTGATGGCCTCGATTTCTAGTTTGTGTTTTTCTAGGTCTTTTTTTGGCACAAGGCCAAGATCTAGCCACTTCTCAAGGTCTTTTAATTCACTTTCTAACTTTTTTAATCTTTCACTTTTCATGAAGCCTGCCCACCGCAAATTAATGTTTCTTTCGCTGTGTTTTACTTGGGTTTCGATTTAAATTAAATATTTTTCTTCAAATAAGCCAAAATTCTACTGAATCTAGAATTTGTATGCAAGCTCTCTTCTTGCGAAGAATGATCTAATATGTAGTGTAGGGTTATGCAAAACAAAGATTCATCCCCTATTAACTTTGGAAATCAAAGCTTTGTGCTAGAACAACTAAGCCTTTATTTAAAAAATAAGGAGCTTGTAAGTTCTGATTGGGTGGCCTTTTTTCAAGGAATGGAATTCGCAGGTATTAAGAAAGGTGAAGGCAACTCAGCGCTTGATGCTTACAAAAAGCATGGTCATTTGCTATCAACTGCCAACCCGATGATTGAGGCGCCGAAATCAATACCTGAATTACCTAATGACGAGAATCTTAAGGCTGTCTATTCGGGTAATATTTCGTATGAATGTTATAATATTGATAATGAGACGCTAGAGAAATGGTTTCATGACGAAGTTCAAAAAGAAAAAAAATTTATTACGGCTAAAGAATATGAAATGATTGTTAGGCAGCTTTGGCAGGCAAAATATTTAGAAGAATTTTTACAGAAAAAATTTTTAGGGGCAAAACGGTTCTCTTTAGAAGGGGGAGAAAGTTTTATGCCGATCCTGTTTGAGGTTTTTGAAAGCGCTGCAAATAGCGGGTATAAGACAGGGGTCATTGGTATGGCGCACAGAGGACGCTTAAATGTTCTCTGTAATCTTTTAAAAAAGCCTTACATTAAGCTTTTTCAAGAGTTTAATACAAAGTTGCTTCCAATAGATGCAATCGGACTTGGTGATGTGAAATATCATAAAGGGCATGCGTCTACATTTTATGGATCTTCTGGAAATCCCATCGAGCTTGTTTTAGTTGCAAATCCAAGTCACTTAGAATCAGTTGATCCAGTTGTGCTAGGTTTTGCAAGAGCAAGGGGTGAGAAGGTATTGCCCGTGCTAGTTCACGGTGATGCCTCTATAGCAGGTCAGGGAGTTGTTTATGAAACCATGCAGTGCTCGAAATTAAAGGGGTATTCAGTTGGTGGAACAATTCATGTTGTGATCAATAATCAGGTTGGTTTTACAGCAACTCCTGTTGAGTCAAGATCAACAAGGTATTGCACCGATATTGCAAAGGCGTTTGGATCTCCTGTGATCCATGTGAATGCAGAAGATCCGGTGGCTTGTATTAGAGCTGCAAGACTTGCCTTTGCTGTTCGCGATAAATTTGGAAGTGATGTCTTCATCGATCTAAATTGCTGCCGTATTTATGGGCATAACGAGGCTGATGAGCCGCGGTTTACAAACCCGATCCTTTATCAAAAAATTGAGGCGAGAGGCGATGTCTATGAAAGGGTAAAAAAAGAGAGTGGTTTACCTCCTGAATTTATAAGTGCAATGGAAGAAGAGTTTAAAGAAAAACTCGAGCAAGATTTTGAAGAAGCGGGCTTGGTTCAGGAAGGTAAACTTCCGTTAGCTCCTAAAAAAACTCCATTTACAGAATTAACTTGTGTGGATGCGCAAAAAATAAAAAACTACCTAGATAAAACAAGCGCTATTCCGAAAGAGTTTCGTCCCCATGCTAAAATTGAAAAGCTTTTTTTAGCGCGTAAAGAATCACAGACTATCGACTTTGCTACCGGTGAAATACTTGCATATGCATCGCTCCTTGATGAAAGTATTCCTGTGCGTATTTCAGGGCAAGATAGTAAGAGAGGGACTTTTTCTCATCGGCACGCAGTTATTTTTGATCAGGTAACAGGAGATAGTTACACGCCCTTAGAACATGTGAGTGAATCGCAGGCCCCGTTTCAGGTTTATAATTCACCCCTTTCTGAATATGCGGTAATGGGCTTTGAGTTTGGCTATACAATCGGAGATCCAAAAGCGCTTGTAATTTGGGAAGCTCAATTTGGGGATTTTGCAAATGGCGCTCAAATAATTATAGATCAATATCTTGCTGGATCTGAAACAAAATGGGGGCTTCATTCAGGACTTACCCTTTTTCTTCCGCACGGTCATGAAGGAATGGGGCCAGAACATACATCCTGTAGAATTGAAAGATTTTTAGAATTGTCCGGCCAGGAAAATTGGCAAGTTGTTTACCCATCAACGCCAGCGCAATTATTTCATCTCTTAAGAAAGCAAGCCCATTTGATTGAGAAAAGGCCTCTTATCATACCAACACCAAAAAGCATGCTCAGATTAAGTGATTCGTTCTCAGATTTAAAAGAATTTTCCGCTGGCGCCTTTGAACCTGTTATTGATGATAAACTGATTTCAAGAGATGTGAAGCGCGTTATTCTTTGCGCAGGAAAGTTTTATTACGATTTAAAGAAAGCAAGAGGTGACAAGCAAGTTGCGTTGATACGAATTGAGCAAATCTATCCTTTTCCTGAAGGCGAGCTTGAAGCGGTATTAAAAACGTATACGGGGATTGAAAAAATTATCTGGGCGCAAGAAGAGCCGATCAATCAAGGCGTTTGGGAGTACTTAAAAGAGGCTGTTTCTCCAAAATATAGAGTTTCCTATGTAGGAAGAGGGCGCATTCCGGTTCCTGATACTGGCTACGCAGCTTTTTTTCATTATGAGCAAGACACAATTATCAAAGAGGCATTGGGATGAAAGAGGTAGTCGTACCATCAGTTGGAGAGTCAATCACAGAAGTCACACTTGCTAAATATATTGTGAAAGACGGTGAGTATGCAGAAAAAGATGCGCCGATTGTAGAGCTAGAATCAGATAAAGCCTCAGTTGAGGTGACCGCTCCTATCAGCGGAATTGTTACGTACTCTGCCAAAATTGGTGACGTATTAAAAATTGGTGAAAAAGTTTGCGCAATAAGAGAGGGTGAGGCGCCAAAAGAAGAAACAAAAGTAGATGTAAAGGTTGAAGAAAAAGTTGAGCCCAAAGTGGAGGTAAAAGTTCTTGAGCCTCTGATACTTGGGGATGGAATTCGGAAATCAACAGATCAATTCCTAGAAGATATTAAGCCTAAAAAAGTAGAGGTTGCGCAAGTTGTGCAAAATCGAGAGCCGCTTTCCAAGCTGAGAAAAATCATTGCAAAAAGACTAGTAGGCGTCAAAAACGAAACAGCCATGTTAACTACGTTTAATGAGGTGGACCTTTTCGAAATCGTAGCCATCAGAAACCGCGAAAAAGATAATTTTGTAAAAAAACACGGCGTAAAGCTAACTTATTTGCCCTTCTTCATAAAAGCGGTGATTTCCGCTCTAAAAGCGTATCCCATCGTTAATGCCTTTATTGACGGAGATGATATTGTTCATAATGAAGAGAGCCACATAGGAATTGCTGTAAGCACAGAAACAGGCCTTGTTGTGCCAGTCCTTAAAAATGCCTCACAAATGACATTTGTTCAAATTGCAAAAGCAGTAGGTGATCTTGGTCAAAAGGCAAGAGACCGCAAACTAACAATTGCCGATATGTCTGGCGGCACATTCACCATCACAAACGGCGGTGTCTTCGGCTCCATGCTCTCAACCCCCATCCTCAATCCCCCCCAAAGCGCTATCCTCGGCATGCACAACATCGTCGACCGCCCGATCGCCCTAAAAGGCGCCATCGTCATCCGTCCCATCATGTACCTCGCCCTCAGCTACGACCACCGCCTCATCGACGGCAAAGACTCCGTCTCCTTCCTCGTCCACATCAAGCAAATGCTCGAAGACCCTACCAAATTCCTTCTCGAAAACTAGTTTGGGGGTCAGACGTGATGTGTTCATATGTCACACATGACGTCTGACCCTCCATTCAGAAAATGTCTGGTATTAATTTCAAAGGTTTTGCTAGGAATTAGGTCATGTATGATGTTGTTGTGATAGGATCTGGCCCGGCGGGGTATGTGGCAGCTATAAAGGCTGCTCAGCTTGGGTTTAAGACTGCTTGTATAGAGAAGGATGCGGCGCTTGGGGGCACTTGTCTAAATGTGGGGTGCATTCCGTCTAAGGCGCTATTACATGCAACTGAGCTATTGTATCATGTTCAGAAAGAGGGGAATATATTGGGGATTGTCCCTCCTGCAGCTTTTGATATAAGAGCTTTAATGGTTCACAAGGAAAAAATTGTTCAGAAGTTGACGGGTGGTATTGCTTATCTTTTTAAGAAAAATGGTGTGGAGCATATTAGAGGAACGGCCGAGATCAAAGGTACTGCGGTTGAAGTGAATGGTAAGATTTTGGAATCTAAATACATAGTTATTGCTACTGGTTCAGAAGCTCTTCCATTGCCTTTTTTACCGTTTGATGAGGAATTCATTGTATCATCGACAGGGGCGCTTGCCTTAAAGAATGTGCCTAAGAAGATGCTTGTAGTCGGTGGCGGTGTGATTGGTCTTGAATTAGGATCGGTTTTTAGAAGGCTAGGGTCTGAAGTTGAAGTCATTGAATTTATGGATCGGATTATTCCTGAGTTTGACTTGGATCTTTCGAAGGCCTTTCAAAAAGTTCTTGAAAAGCAAGGTATTACTTTTCATCTCAATACAAAAGTAATTAGCGGAAAAAAAATAGATAAGGGTGTTCTTCTTGAAGTAGATGGAGGTAAGGCGTTTGCGGGTGATGTGTGTCTTGTTTCTATTGGAAGACGCCCCTATACGAAAGGGATGGATCTTGAGCTCTCCGCAAAAGGATTTATAAAAATTGACCAGAATTTCCGAACCAGTAAACCTAACATATTTGCGATAGGGGATGCGTCTGGGCCACCTATGCTTGCTCATAAAGGGTCTGAAGAAGGCGTCGCTCTAATGAATTATTTAGCAGGAAAACCAAATGGCGTTGATTATGCTGCAATCCCCAATGTTATCTATACCTATCCAGAAATTGCAACTGTCGGCTTTACAGAAAAAGAGCTAAAAGAAAAAGGTGTTCCCTATAAAGTGACGAATTTCCCTTTTATCGGCAATTCCCGTTACCAAGCAAATGGTGGGGATGACCCCTGCTTTGTCAAAATCCTTGTCCATAAAGAGAGTAATCACCTCCTTGGCGCCCATATTCTCGCTCCAAACGCCTCTGAACTCATCATTCAACCTGCCACCGCAATCTCCCAAAAAATGACAATCAACGACTTGCAGCACGTCTGCTTCCCTCATCCAACCCTTTCCGAGGCCTTTCACGAAGTCTATCTCGACAAGTTTCTCCATATCTAATGGGGGTCAGACGTCACTATCTCACGGTTTGCAAGCAAACCGTG